>VOFI01003101.1_pt1 | contig 26858 bp, 37 predicted proteins | sample 5384131 | NCBI WGS metagenome assembly VOFI01 (sample SAMN12384728, study PRJNA508395) | human gut metagenome | isolation source: healthy gut H | host: Homo sapiens | reverse complement strand
CAACGATTCGATATCCACACGCCTTGACAGCATCGTTCGGTAAACTCCTCCCCGAATTACCGGATAAACAATTATCTCTTCACAATCCGGAGAGATTCCATACTATTGAAAAGGATGTCAGTCTTTATATGTATCGAAATTCGGATACATCACACTGATGCTTTATCAAAAGGGAAATGACGCTCTCCCGATAGACTCACTTCTTGGCAAGTTTAACGATTCGGGCTGCTTAAAAAGTGGACCAAGAGTACAGATATACCCCTCCGCAAAAAAGAGGGGCTTTCATTCACGCATTTTTATATGCCTTGGGTATAGGTGGAATTGTCTATCTGCTCATCGCGTTTTTCCCAAAACGTAAAACAAACCGGCAATGAAAAATAAAGTCTTAAAAATAACGGCTGCGCTATTATTCCTATTGCCACATGCAGGCCTGGATAATAACAGATTTCCGGTAATGCTCTTTTTGTTCTATATATGCTCTTTTGTCTTTTTCGCAACGACATGGAGCGGAATGAAAGAAGATTGGAGCAGAAACAGCCGCACTTGTTTTATTGTCTCCGGCATTGTCCTGAGCCTTTTTTTACGGTATGTCTCAGGAAATATATATGGGAACCTATCGTTTATATACGATGGCGGTACTATGGATATTGTTCTTCTCTTTTTATGCCGCACAGTCCCTGCCCGGGAAAAACAGACGCTTCCTTGCCTGGGTAGTCATAGCGACTGTCGCAGTGGAAACCGTTTTGGGAATCGCCCAGTCCATCGGTCTACTGAGAATAGCGACCCACAGTTCATCATAGGCGGGTCTATGACCAACCTGGATCTTGGATCAGCCTATTTTTTATCGGCTGAATATCAAAAAGCGATTGAAGAGCTGTCAGTTTCCTGCACCCAATGTTCCAACCCTAGCAGTTTCATCCTCTTAGGAAACGCATACCGGGAAAACGGAGATACGGCTAAAGCCATCGATGCATATACAACAGCTGTCTATATACAGCCATCCAAGTTATACCCCAAGTATTTGTTGGCTAAGCTATACGAAGCTGCAGGCGATTACGGGAGTGCTGGAGAATGGGCTTCTAAAATATTAGCTACCGACGAGAAAGTACCAACTACAGCGGCAAAAGAGATAAAAGAAGAGATGAGGTTACTGTTGAAACAAGTACGTAATAAAAACAAAAAGATGATTATAAATAAGAAATACCGTAAATGGTTACCAATACCAATAATTGTAGGAATAGTTATAATACAAACTGTAGCTATCCTGTCTATATTAGGATACCATTGGCTTATAGAAAAAGGGATGATACCTCAAGGCAGAGATACTGCTATTACGGGGGCGTGCATTATATTATTTATTGTTTTATGCATAGCAATATTGTTACGATTCCTCCAAAAGAAATAAAAATGTCAAACTTAAAATCAAATGAATATGGACGGATAGAAAAAAAAATTAGAATTGAAAATGGAACTATCAAGTGATAGGCTGTTTTCGCGAGAATTTAAAAACAGAGTTTTAAACATTTAAATTTCAAAAAAGGTGAAAACAAATAAAAAGGCAATTTTAGGAATGTTGGTTGCCATCGTTATATCTTTAGGTGTAATGGGAGGAATCAACGAAAACAAATGTGATTATAACTTACAAGAAGCAACTGTTGCAATGACTTATGCTGCCGGAACTGGTGAATATGGTCCTGAAGCATCAGGAAAGTTAGCTGTTGGAGCATTAGCAATGGGAAAAGTAACAGAAACATTAGGTACTTGTGCTGTTGGTCTAGGCTGGTGTCCGGCAGGTTGGATAGCCGGAGTAGGAGCCGCAGCAGCAGGATTATAAAAAAATAATTAACTAACAGAGGTTGCTTTTGCTCTATTTCATACAAAGCAACCTCACAAATAAAATAAAAATATTATGAATAATTTCTTATTAAAAAAAAAAATATTATATTGTTTAGTTTTTACTTCTACTAACCTGTATCATTACTTTATCTCTTTCAATACCCGATCATATAAAATGGGAATTAACAGGTCTTTACTTTACTATTGGAATCATTACAATAGCCTTATTTTATATTTTACAAAAAAATAACTTATCAGGATCTATTATCAATTTAACGACTAAAAGGAATAAGATACTATTAAATACACTGAGTCCTATTTCTATCATTCTATCAATATATGTAATTCCAATACAGTATTTTCCGTTATCTGCCATTCTTATATTATTATCAATAATAGCCTCTATCTTAATGCAAAAAATCTTGGTAATAAATCAAAAAGGAATACGTTATATAATGCACTGGGATTTAAAATGGAGTAGCATTGATTGCTATAATTTTGATAAAAAAAATGGTATTCTACACATTCAACAGAAAAACGGCAAACATAAACAAATTATAGATATAAGTAGTGAATCCCATTTAACGATACAAATCAACATTAACAAATATTTTAATAAGAGTTTATAAATGGTTAACAAATATTTTTTCATTGCTGCTTTTTTATTTTGGTTGTTACCAGCCATAGTACGACTGTGTGTAATAGATATTTCTGAAATAGCAATAAGTCATACGACAACTTTTGAAATCAATAGTCCCACCAACAAAACCTTATATTTTTTGTATAACAAAGATAAACACAGTGCATTTATTACCATTTTAAAAAACAATATGCAAGGTTGCATCCTAAATGTATTAGGAGGAGGGTTATTAGGAATAGGTACACTTTTTAACTTGTTATTAAATGGTTTTTGTTTTGCGGATGTATGTTGCCGAACATACAAACTAGGCATGAGTATAACCGATATTTTCGCTTTAACCTTGCCCCATAGCTTTGAACTTATCGGTTTTTGGATATCAGGAGGAATAGGACTTTATATAGCTTGGAATATTATTTTGTTTATGTATACAGATAAAATGCCTACATTTAAATTTTACAAAAACATAGGCATCAATTTATTGATCATTTTCATAATTATTCTTTCAGCTGCCTACATCGAAACTTATGTATCAATAAATATGTTAACATGAAAAGGATAATCAATACACTTGAGAAGATGCCTAAATGGTATGGCTTTTTAACTATATTACTATATAGTTTATTACTCGCAGAATTTTTGATAACTACTAATCATCTTGTGAATAATAACAATTTAGAGACTGATAGATTATTTGTAATTCTGGCACGGATGAGTTATATTATAATAGTCTTGTCAGCTATTGTAATATGGCTTATCTCCACTTTTCTCTTTCACCTAACAGCCATACTCTTTAATGGTTATGCTCCATTCAAACATCTTTTATATATTTCGTCTTATTTCTATATTATTCCTGCCATTTCTGTTTTTATTTCCATCTTCCTTCTTAATCAGAAAACGGAATATAGTACTTCTAATGCGGTAACGACCTTACAAAATAATTATTCTCTTGGTCTCCCCATAATGTTGGTTAACTATTCTTTTATCCCCTATTATTTGCTGTGCATGATATTAATCCATCATTTATATAAGGTACGGCTGCGGTATGCCATTGCCTCCGTTGTAATTCCCATTCTGTCTGTTTGGGCTATTACGAAACTCTTTACTCTGCTATAATGGAAGTTCTATACGAGATTTATCTTTCAATCAGGCAGAATAAGATCCGCACCTTTCTTTCCGGATTCGGCATCTCGTGGGGAATCCTGATATTGGTTGTACTATTGGGTACAGGAAAAGGATTTCAAAACTCTGTGATGGATATATTCAGCATCTTCGCCCAGAAAAGCATGTATGTATATGGAGGAGCCACTTCTATGAAGTATAAGAATATCAGAGAAGGGGAACAATTGCATTTCGATTTGCATTTTCTTAACCGCATAAAGAAACAGTTCCCGGGGATAAAAGCTATTTCGCCTGAAATAACAGGACCTTATTCGCAAGTGATGAATAAAGCTAAAAGCGGACTTTTTAAGATTATAGGAATCAATGAAAACTATATGGGAATTAAGATACTTAAAATCAACGAAGATGGACGATATTTTAATAAAGGAGATGACGAGAATACCCGTAATGTTACCATTATCGGCGAAAATGTCAGTACGACCTTATTTAATAATCAAAAAGCGTTGGGTAAGTCGATCAACATTGCCGGTATTGATTTTAAGGTGATAGGCGTACTAAAGAATGATGATATTTTCAGCGCTTCGGAAATCAATTCGGTATATGTGCCCTTCTCCAAGTTACATAAACTGTATTGACAATAAGACTCCATTGCGCGCTTTCTGTTTATATCTGAACAAAGAAGTTGATTCCAAGCGATTTGAGAATGAGCTGAGAGCCTTCATCGCTAATAAATACCAATTTGCTTATTCTGATAAGCAAGCCTTACAGATAATCAATTTTGAGACACAAACATCTGCTTTTGAGGGACTCTTTGATGGATTGAAAATGTTTATCTGGATCGTAGGAATTTGTTTTCTGATAAGTGGTATTGTTGAGTAAGCAACATCATGTTTGTCGTGATCAAAGAAAGGAGTAGCGAAATAGGCATCCGTAAGGCTGTAGGAGCAACTCCTAAATCCATTCTTGTGTTAATGCTGACGGAATCTGTCATCATAACTGTAATCTCCGGTATCATCGGATTGATATCAGGTGCAGGTATTCTTGAGATTATAAATTGGTTGCTCGAAAGTGCCCGTCACGCGACAATGATAAAGCATGTAGAAATAGATATAAATGTAGCTGTTCTCGCTTTGGTTATCTTGATTCTGTCCGGTGTCATTGCCGGAGCATTTCCGGCAATGAAAGCATCTGTTATACAACCCATTGACGCCATTAGAAACGAAAATATAGGATAATGAAGACATTTAAGATTATATTAATTTGCATCTTTTCCGCCACACTGGCATTTGTTGCTTTTCGTTCTTCGCTAAGAGGTACAAAGGCAATTTACGAAACTACACAACCACAATATCGCGAGATCAAAGAGGAAATAAACATATCCGGCAATGTTTTTCCGATGAAGGAGATCGAAATAAAATCGCAGATATCGGGAGTCCTGGACAAGATTAATGTTTCGATAGGAGATAAAGTGCGCATAGGAGATCCTGTCGCCTCCATCATGCTGGTCCCAAACGCATCGGATATGGAACGACTGGAATATAACTTGAACACTGCCCAAATTGAGTATAAAGCCCGACTGGAAGATTATAAACGAGAACACAAATTGTACTCAAAAAACCTTGTGGCACAGGCAGAGATGGACTCTTACACACAGGCATACGAATTATCTAAGGAGAAGCTCGCCTCTGCCCAAAATCAATTGAACATCTTGAAAGAAGGGCGTATCTCTCCTGAAACGGCATCTAACATCGTAAGGTCGAGTATTAGCGGCGTTATTATTGATACCCCTCTGGAAACGGGGGCCTCTGTAATAGAACGCAATAATTTTAATCCGGGAACAACGATTGCCGTTGTGGCGGAAATGTCTCGGTTTCGTTTTAAAGCCCTTGTCCCTGAAAAATATCTGAAAGATATCGCTTTACAAGACACGATCTCACTCTTATTCAATGCCTATGATAATTTACGAACCCGGGCAGTAGTAACAAAAATTTCATCCAAAGGAAATGCAGAGAACGGAATTATGAAATATATGCTTGAGGCAGAATTTCCCGTCTCGGAAAATATGCCTGTTATAAGATCGGGATATTCTGCAACGGCCAATATGGTGATAAAACAGAAAAAGCACACTTTATCCATTGATGAAAAATATGTCTTATACGAGAATGACTCTACATACCTCTATCTGCTGGATACTGTGACACAACAGAAAACAAAACAAATCATCAACATCGGTATTTCAGATGGAAATTATGTGGAAGTGATAAAGGGGATTTCATTAAAGGATAAAATAGTAACTAACTCAACCGATAAATAAAATTAGAATCCACATCCTGACGTATAAATGTCACCCTCTTTTATCCAACCGGTTCGATTCCGGATAAGTTTTGTCCGAAACCGGAAGCAAAAGTAAGAGAATTATGATATATTTGCAGCCGGAACCCAAATGTGTTTAATCAGAAATGGCAGAATCGACTATCATCACAGGACAATTCGTACGAATCAGTCAGGTACCCGCCAGCCTTGGCGAACGGATACTGGCTCGTATTATTGACTATTTTCTGCTGTTTATCTACATTCTTGCCACTTCTTATATATTGGGGAAACTCAATATACATGCTTTTTCCGGAAGTACGTTTTTCCTGTTGTTCCTGTTCATCTATCTGCCTGTACTATGTTACTCGTTACTTTGCGAAGTTTTTAACCAAGGACAGAGTGCCGGAAAGAAACTTATGAATATCCGTGTGGTAAAAGCAGACGGTACGACACCCAGCCTGAGCGCGTATCTGCTAAGGTGGTTGCTCTATGGGATAGACGTAACTATTACCGGAGGATTGGGCGTACTGGTCATACTATTGACCAAAAACAGCCAACGTTTGGGAGATCTGGCTGCCGGTACAATGGTAATTAAAGAAAAGAACTATCGCAAAATACAGGTAAGTCTTGACGAGTTCGATTATCTGACTAAAGGATATCATCCCAGTTTTCCATCAGCTGCCGACCTGTCTTTGGAACAAATAAACGTAATCAGTAAAGCATTAGAATTACATCATAAGGATCGGACAAGACACATCGCACAATTGGCACCCAAAGTTCGTGCCCTGCTATCTGTAGATCAAACAAATATAAACGATGAAAAATTTCTTCAGACCGTTGTAAGAGACTACCAATACTATGCATTAGAAGAAATTTAGTATATCTTATTTCGTAAAAACAGACTAAACCGGGCTTTTATTCATCCCACTTTCAAGTAAATATCCGGACTCCTATACACACCTGATACTTCGAAAAAACATAATGCACTTTAGTAGGAGGAGAAGAATCAAGACGAAGTAAACTATCACACATACATGCAACAAAAAAGCGTGCAGAAGTGTTTCTACACGCTTTTTATCTCTTGGTTTACGAAGACTGGCTTACTCCACCTGTCCCAGAGAGTTGCCGTATTCCATTTCTCCCTGCACCACAAATAAGATATCTTCCGGGTCATATTCACCCACTTCATCTTTTTGGGCTTCTTTCACGATGAATTCTACTACCTGCTCCAAGTCGATGTCAACATAACCGTCAGCATCGGGCTGAACATCCAGGATTCCGCTTTCAGAGTAGTACTCATCAATCAAATCGAGGAAATAGTACAACTCGTCTTCCGAAAACTTTTCCTTCAATTCCTGAGGCAAATAATTCCGGATGAACTCGATGGTCTTTTCATCATCGGCGTCATTTAACAAAAAATCGTCTTCCAGTCCCATAAACAAATATTTTTAATGAAAGTATATTATAATAATTTCTCAACTTTCTCTACAAATGCAGGTTTACCTACAGCACCGACTTGTTTGTCTACCAATTCTCCATTCTTAAAAAATAGAACAGTAGGAATATTGCGGATACCAAATTCTGCAGGTAGATCACTGTTTTCGTCTACATCACATTTACCCATGATCACTTTTCCTTCATATTCTTTAGCCAGTTCATCGATGATAGGACCTACCATCTTACAAGGACCACACCAAGGAGCCCAAAAGTCAATAACAACCGGTGATCCTTCTGCGAGGATGTCCTTAAAGTTGTTGTCAGTAATCTCTAAAGCCATTTTCTATAATTATTAATTGTTAGTTATTAAGTATCTATCACTGTTATGCGGCAAAGATAATCAATTTATATGAAACGCAAGTTCGGGACGTTCCTTTAAATAGGAAATTAATTCTCTGCCGACCGAAAGTTTCACAGGACGGGAAATCAGGTCTACATACATCTTCCCCTCCGTATCCGTTACTTTGAAATAAAGTTCCGTATTTCCCGGGTGTTCTTTCGTTAAAGAAGCAAGCTCGGTTACCAAAGCCGAATTAAGTTCGGCAAGCGGAATCAGAATCGTAATCTTCTCTATCAGTTGTTCCTTGACATCGGGCAGCAATTCCATCGAAGTAATCTTGACATCAAGTTCATCGGGACGCCATTGTTTAGGTTGACAACGGGCTTTGATAAACAAGAAAGTACCTTCACCTAAATAGCCTTGGAAAGTAACCCAGTCATTTCCAAAGAAAGGAATCTCCGCCGAACCGGAATAATCTTCTATTTTAGCTATACCATAAGGATTTCCATTCTTACTGATACCCCGGCGGACACTGGTAACAATGCCTCCCATCGTAATCTCTCTTCCTGCCAAAGCCGATTTATCATCAAGTTCGCTCATATGTGTATTGCAAACATGTTCCAACACAATGGCATATTCATCAAGCGGATGTGCCGACAAATAAATACCTACCAGTTCGCGTTCCTTATTCAGTCTCTCCAAATCGTTCCAACGTTCCGCCGGTAGAATTTCTGGAGTCGCTATATCGATAACGTTATCTCCACCGAACAGAGAATTAACGGCGGCAGCCTTATCAGCTTGGTAACGGTTGCCATAACGCATCAATGTCTCAAGAAAAGTTCTCCTTTGCTGTTCACAGCAAAATACTGTTCACGCTTCAGTTCAGGAAAGCTATCGAATCCACCGGCAAGTGCCAGGCATTCCATATTTTTCTTGTTACAAGCATTCAGGTTGACACGCTGCACAAAGTCGAAGATACCTTTAAAGGGACCGTTCTCTTTTCGCTCCTCCATGATGCTTTGCACGGCAGCCTCACCCACACCTTTGACGGCTCCCAATCCGAAACGTATATTTCCATTCCGGTTTTACGGTAAACTTCAGGTTACTTTCATTCACATCCGGTCCCAACGTCTGTACTCCCATCATTTTACACTCGTCCATCAGTTTCGTAATATCAGTGATATTCGACAAACTTCGGCTCATGACAGCAGCCATATATTCAGCCGGATAATTGGCTTTCAGATAAGCAGTCTGATAGGCAACCCAAGAATAACAGGTGGCATGTGATTTATTGAACGCATACGATGCAAATTTCTCCCAGTCTGCCCAAATCTTTTCAAGAACTTTCGGGTCGTGTCCGTTTTTCCTTCCGCCTTCTACAAACTTGGGTTTCATGTGATCCAACTTATCACGCAATTTTTTACCCATCGCTTTACGGAGGGCATCCGATTCACCACGCGTAAAGTCGGCCAGCAGACGTGACAAAAGCATGACCTGCTCCTGATAGACCGTAATACCGTATGTATCCTTCAGGTATTTCTCCATGACAGGAATATCATATTCAATAGGCTTACGTCCATGTTTACGATCAATAAAGTCAGGAATATAATCCATCGGACCCGGACGGTAAAGGGCATTCATCGCAATCAGGTCCTCAAACGTAGAAGGTTGCAACTCACGCAGGTACTTCTGCATACCGGCAGACTCAAACTGGAAAGTACCGATCGTTCGTCCGTCACTGTAAAGTTTATAAGTAGCCGGATCCTCGATTGAAATGGAATCGATATCCAGTTCCATTCCTTTACTCAAACGAATATTTTCGACAGCCTCCTTTATAATAGACAATGTTTTCAGCCCCAGAAAGTCCATCTTGATCAATCCGGTATCTTCGATCACCGAACCTTCATATTGGGTAACCAGCATCTTTTCGCCGGTCTCTTTATCATCAGCCGTGCTGACCGGTACCCAATCCGTGATATCATCACGACAAATAATAGTGCCACAGGCATGTACACCCGTTCCACGCACATTCCCCTCAAGCATCTTGGCATATTTCATCGTATCCCTCACCAAAGGATCGGGAGATGCTTCAGCCGCCTGCAATTCGGGCACATATTCTATGGCATTCTTCAGATTCAGTTTCTTATCCGGAATTTTATCCGGAACCAATTTGGCCAAGCGATCCGATTCGGCAAGCGGAAGTTTCTGGACACGGGCAACATCTTTGATAGCCAGTTTCGTAGCCATAGTACCATAGGTAATGATATGCGCCACCTTTTCCTGTCCATATTTCTCCGTCACCCAACGTAACACTTCGCCACGACCATCATCATCGAAGTCAATATCGATATCAGGCAATGAAATACGATCGGGATTCAAAAAACGCTCAAACAGCAAATCGTATTTGATCGGGTCTATTTTAGTGATCTGCAAACAATAGGCTACGGCAGAACCGGCAGCGGAACCACGTCCCGGACCAATGGAGACTCCCATATTACGCCCGGCGGCAATAAAATCTTGTACTATAAGAAAGTATCCCGGGAAACCCATGGTCTTCATAATATGTAATTCAAAGACCAGCCGCTCTTTGACCTCCGGTGACAACGGATCGCCATAAAACTTCTTAGCTCCGTCGAAAGTCAGCTTTTTCAGATAGTCGGCTTCCAGTTTGATACGGTACAGTTTATCATAGCCTCCCAAACGTTTTATTTTATCTTTGGCTGCTTCCTCACTCAACACCACGTTGCCGTTTTCGTCTTGGGTGAACTCATCAAAAGATCCTTTTCCGTATATTTTTGCCGATATCCTTCTTCTGTTCCAAAGTCCTCGGGGATTGCAAAAGTAGGCATAATCGGTGCGTGATCGATTGAATAATACTCTACTTTATCCAGAATCTCAAGTGTATTACTCAATGCTTCGGGCACATCGGCAAAGAGTTCATTCATCTCTGCCTTCGTCTTCATCCACTCTTGTTTCGTATAATACATCCGGTTCGGATCGTCGAGATCTTTTCCCGTACTCAAACAGATCAGCCGATCGTGCGCCTCAGCATGTTCTTCGTTGACAAAGTGAACATCATTCGTACAGATTAACTTGACATTATACTTTTTGGAGTATTCAATCAAATGCTTATTTACATTCACCTGCAACGGATAAGCTTCATGATTTGCTTTAGGCACTGTCGCTTTATGGCGCTGCATTTCCAGATAATAATCGTCTCCAAACAGGTTCTTATACCATTGGATGGCTTCTTCTGCTTCCGCCAACAATCCCTGAGTTATCTTTTTGGGCACTTCACCGCCCAAACACGCAGAACAGATAATCAAACCTTCGTGATATTTCTCCAACTCGTTCCGGTCTGTACGGGGACGCATATAGTAACCTTTGGTCCATGCCCGCGAAACCAATTTTATCAGGTTATGATACCCCTTCTCGTTTTTGGCGAGCACAATCAGGTGATACCCGCTCTGGTCAGGCTTTCCCTCCTTTTTATCCATTGTACGGCGAGCCACATACATCTCACAGCCTATGATAGGCTTGAACAATCGCCCTTCCGCATCCGCTATTTTAGCTTTACAGTCAGCAATCTCGGCATCTTTATCCGCACACTCCACTTCACCGGCTTCAATAGCTGCAATCCGCTTCTTCAGGTCCTTTATTTCTCCTTTCGGACCTCCATTTTTCTTATTAACATAGTTCGTAAACTCTTTAATGGCGAACATGTTTCCATGGTCCGTAACGGCAATACCTTTCATCCCGTCTTTCATAGCCTTATCGACCAATGCACTGACACTGGCCTGACCATCCAGAAGAGAATATTGCGTATGGACGTGTAAATGAACGAAATCCTGCATAGTTATAGGTTGATAATTTGAAGCCATAAAATTACAATGTCTACAGCTACTAACAAAGATAAACATCAAAAAGTTATCAACATAAGTCATTTCTACCTGCAAATGCTTGCTGGATTTTTAAAATAAGTATACTTTTGCGGATAATTATCATTAAATAGCGCAAATGGGTCGACTTAAGAAATTAAAAAAGATAAGAATTCACCGTGAAGGAACACATATTTTATGGGGTAGTTTTTTTTCTGCTACTGATCATAAATCTGGCTCTTTTACTGGGGAATTGATTGTAAAAATACCATTCTATCTGGTGGCTTTGGTAAGTATCGTTGTCTATCTGTTGATGGTTAACTTTTTCCGTTGTCCCATCCGGCTTTTCGGACAGGATACAGAAAAGATTGTAGTTGCACCGGCAGATGGAAAAATCGTAGTCATCGAAGAAGTAGATGAACATGAATACTTCCACGATCGCCGCATTATGGTATCTATTTTTCATGAGCATACTAAATGTACACGCCAACTGGTATCCGGTAGACGGAGTGGTCAAGAAAGTCACTCATGATAATGGTAAATTCATGAAAGCATGGCTTCCGAAAGCCAGTACAGAAAATGAACGTTCAATGATCGTCATCGAAACTCCTGAGGGAGTAGAGGTAATGGCACGGCAAATAGCCGGTGCAATGGCAAGACGTATTGTAACATATGCCGAACCGGGAGAAGAATGTTATATCGACGAGCATTTGGGATTCATAAAATTCGGTTCACGTGTAGATGTATATCTCCCGTTAGGCACAGAAATCTGTGTCAGCATGGGACAATTGACCACCGGTAACCAAACTGTTATCGCCAAATTAAAATAAGAAACAATAATGGCAAATGCTATAACCCGCCACATACCCAATACAGTAACCTGCCTGAACCTTTTTTCAGGCTGCATTGCCGGCGTGATGGCTTTTGAAGCTAAGTATGAACTAGCTTTTATCTTCATTATATTAAGTGCTGTCTTCGACTTTTTCGACGGCATGCTGGCACGACTGCTTCATGCATATTCTCCGATAGGAAAAGAACTCGACTCACTGGCGGATGACGTCAGTTTTGGAGTAGCCCCTTCTTTACTTGTTTTTTTTTCATTTTGAAAGAACCCGGATTGATATACCCCGACTTTCTGACAGGATTAAGAGATTATATCCCTTATCTGGCATTCCTTATCTCTATTTTTTCTGCTTTACGTTTGGCTAATTTTAACGTAGACGAGCGGCAAACCAGTTCTTTCATAGGCCTTCCGGTCCCGGCCAATGCCCTCTATTGGGGAGCGTTAATCGTAGGTGGCAAAGATTTTCTGCTGGCACATTGTAATGTTATATACCTTATTATAATGGTAATGCTCTTTTCATGGTTGCTTGTGGCTGAAATTCCCATGTTCTCTCTGAAATTCAAAAATCTTTCTTGGAAAGATAATAAGGTAAGTTTCATATTTCTGATTATCTGCATTCCATTACTACTGTTTCTGGGTATCAGCGGATTCTCAGCAGTTATTGTGTGGTATATCATTCTTTCACTTTTAACAAGAAAAAATAAATAAACAATCCTTCTGGCACGTTTGTTGTACTACAAATTTTAAACAATGCATAAAACAAATAGCCCATGTTTCACATTTTAGGATTTTTATTCATTATTGTCATAGCCGTTATAATCATCGGATTGGCCCTTTGGTAGGCAGCGTATTAAGAGCCGTTTTCGGACTTGGAAAACGCTCGCCCTCGTCAGGTTCAGATCGTAACGGACCCAATAATAATTCAGGAAGCAGAAGATACTATCACCAAACTCAGGCTAATGATAAAGAAGAAATCATCACTGGGACAGGAGCCAAGCACAAAAAACTGTTTGATGATAACGAAGGAGAATACGTAGACTACGAAGAAATAAAAGATAATAGGGGCAGTGGTGAACTGTCACCTCCTCTTAGCAGCAAAAAGTCTTTCATCAGCCCGGCGCACTCATCAGCCAATATTCCTTTGACAACAACTGTTTTAGGATGGAGTGCTTGCGGAGCATATCTCTGATAGCCTCTCTTATCATCTTCGGCACCAAACACCAGCTTTCCCGTTTGAGCCCAAGCAATAGCACCGGCACACATCACACAAGGTTCCACTGTGACATATAAAGTACATTCATTCAGATATTTTCCACCAAGAACATTGGCAGCGGCAGTAATGGCCTGCATTTCAGCATGGGCAGTCACGTCATTCAGTGTTTCAGTCAGGTTATGTGCACGGGCAATGATCCGCTCTTTACAGACCACTACAGCACCAACAGGGACTTCTCCTCTCTCTCCTGCTTTAACAGCCTCTATCAAGGCCTGCTTCATAAAATAAGAATCATCCAGCATACGTCTAACGCCTCATATCGTGTTCACCAAAAAGAGTAGGATAATCCTCCTCCATATTTTTATGTATAAACATGAGAATCGTCTCACGAAGCCAGCGTGATTTATTCGTTATCTTATACTTATCTAGATAACGATCCACAATCTGCTGCTCATCTTCGCTCAGCAATATGCTCATCCGTCGTTCCCGCTTAGGTTCGTCCGGAGTTGCCTTTATTACATTTTTTATCCCTCTTTCTCATATTCTTTGCAAATTTACTTTTACTTCTGTAATTTCAAAGAATAAAAAGAGTAAATTTGCAGAAATAATATGTCCGGTCGGCCGATGCACATCCATGTTTTATCACCGGATCGACCTATAAATATAAAAATCTTCTTTATGGCAGAACACAACCTTCTAGGAAAAGCCGGAGAGGACGCCGCCGTCGACTATCTGGAACGGCATGACTACGTAATCCGGCATCGTAACTGGCGTAAAGGACATTTCGAACTGGACATTGTGGCAGCTAAAAACGGAGAACTGATTATTGTAGAAGTAAAAACCCGAAGCGATACGGACTTCGCACTTCCTCAAGACGCCGTCACTCCACAAAAAATCAGGCGCACTGTAATAGCAGCCGATACATATATCAAGTTATTCCAAATAGATGAACCTGTACGGTTTGATATTATCACCGTGATAGGCAAAACCGGAAATTTTAGAATTGAACATATAAAAGAGGCGTTTTATCCGCCATTATTTTAGAGTTTTATGAATATAGAATCAGCAAGAGAATACTGCCTCCGGAAAAAAGCAGTCACAGAATGCTTCCCATTCGACGAATATTCACTCGTCATGAAAGTAATGGATAAAATGTTCGCCCTGATCGATCTGGAAGGGGCCAATACGATTTCATTAAAATGTGATCCGGACTATGCCATCGAATTACGTGAGCACTATTCGGCCATCGAAGGAGCTTATCATTTTCACAAGAAGTATTGGAATCAAGTCTACTTTGATCGGGATGCGGATGACAAGCTGATCAAGCAACTGATAGATCATTCTTACGACGAAGTAATGAAGAAATTTACCAAAAAATTACGTACCGAATATGATGCCCTACCCTGAATCTTTCCCTGTCCCCCTTATTCATATTGCAAAAGCAGACTCCACCAACGGTTATTTAAATGCCCTCTGCGAAAAGGAGAAGGTTAGCGAACTGACCACAGTGGTGGCAGACTTCCAGACTGCAGGCAGAGGACAGCGCGGAAACAGTTGGGAATCGGAAGACGGAAAAAACCTGATGTTCAGCTTCGTGTTGTATCCAACTTTCCTGGAAGCACGTAAGCAATTCCTGCTTTCACAAATCGCCTCTTTAGCAGTTAAAGAGACACTTGATCTATATATAGGAGACGTTTCTATAAAATGGCCGAATGACATCTATTGGAAGGACAAAAAAATCTGCGGAATGCTGATTGAAAACGATCTGATGGGAATACATATCAGCCAGAGTATTGCAGGAGTAGGTATCAATATCAATCAGAAAGAATTTCACAGTTCTGCTCCCAATCCCATCTCAATCATACAGATCACCCACCGGGAGTCTGACCGTATGGAAATACTCGCACAAGTTCTTCAGCGGATAAAAGAATACTATAAGATCTTACAGGAAGGAGATATTGAATTTATCACCGATCGTTATCAGGCAGCTCTCTTCCGCAAAGAAGGCATACACTTTTATAAAGATTCAGAAGGAACATTTAATGCCGGAATTGTAGAAGTAGAAGCCGATGGTCATTTAGTTCTACAAGACGAGACGGGTAAGATCCGTCGATATCTATTTAAAGAAGTACAATACATTCTTTAAAATTGAGATTTAAAGTTTAAACCATTATCTTTGACCCTGTGTTCTTTATAAAAAACATTCTTTTATGAAAACAGAATATTTATTCGTTATACTTTTAGTACTTATTGGTTTCAGTAGTTGTGAGGATTCCACCTCCGATGCTACACTTGAATTATCCCAATCAACTTTTGAAAACATCAGCAGTGACGGGGCTACTTTAACCGTAAACATTACCTGTAGTGACTCCTGGACAGCAGCAAGTTCTTCTACAGCATGTAATCTCGTTCCTAATCAAGGAACGAGCAATCAATCACTCAGCATTGTTGTGGAAGCTAACCTGGATGAAGCCGAAAGAAATATGACAGTTGTCGTTACTTCCGGCGGAATCAAGAAAACCATCAGCATTAGCCAGCAAGGAAGAAGTACAACAGCAGGTGAGTATCACTATAACCTTCCGGTTATTTTCCATGTACTATATAAAGATAAAAACAATCCTTTACAATACGTTAAACAAGACCGTTTAGCCAAAATACTAGATACAGTCAACAAGCTTTATAAAGATAAAACCAAAAGTGTGGATATGAACTTGACTTTTACGCTGGCTACTACTGATGAAGATGGGAAACCCTTATCAACTCCGGGAGTGAAATATGTTTTATGGGAGGAAAGTTACCCTATCGACTGTGATGTCTTCATGAATGACGAAACAGGTAAATATGTAAAATACATCTGGGAACCGAATAACTATATCAACGTAATGGTATACAACTTCAAGGACGATGAGAGTACGAACAGTACCACACTGGGAATTGCACATATACCTTTTCCACAGTAGGAAGCAATTATCTGAAGGACTGAGCAAAACACAAAATCTTATTTAGAGAAACAAAAAATCTGAAATTTCCATATAGTGTCTCCATCAACAGTTTATTCATTAATGACCAGTCAACTTCAACCCAATATAGTACAGCAGACATCACCGTAACATTAGCTCACGAATTAGGTCATTATCTGGGCTTACACCATGCTTTTTCTGAAAATGACGAAGGTATTTATGACGGTTGCTTTGATTCGGATTATTGTGACGACACCCCTACTTATAATAAAGTGAAGTATGACGCTGATTACGCCTACACCGCGAAGAATGATCCGGCAAACTTCACGTTTGACTATCTGGTAAAACGTGAAAATTGTAAGACCAATCAGACATTTACTTCTACTAATATTATGGATTATTCCGTAAGTTACTCAGACCGGTTTACCAACGACCAACGTTCCCGTATCCGTCACGTCCTGACATACAGTCCGCTGATACCCGGTCCCAAACAAGGACAAACACAAACGCGTTCCGTTGTCGAAGGACCGATTGATTTACCCATACGCACAGCCCGGTAACAACATATAGAAAAAGAGGTGAACAGTTATCTGTTCACCTCTTTTTCTATAAGCTTTATTCTTTCTAATGTCTTTTGAGCTTCAGTAGAAGGGAATTGACTGATCACCTTTTGAAGATATTCCCTTGCCTTTCCGTATCCGGTACTCATCACACGGCTAAGACCATCACGATAGCGTGCATACTGCATCCGAGTGGGAGCACTAATCTTTTATAATCTGCTTCTAACTGTTTTTCTCTCTCCGCCTTCAAATAAAGATAATTACCGATAAAAATATTGGCTGCCAGATTATCCGCATCCAATGACAGTACTTTCCGGTAAGTCTCCAAAGCTTCAGACTCCCGCCCACGGCATACTTCCATCTCAGCACATGACACAAGACAATTAACATCATTCGGAGATTTTTGAAGCAACTCTTTGTAAAAAAGATACGCTTTGTCATAGCTGCGTGATTTTTTGTAATAAGCAGCCAGTTCCCGCCCTATCCTGGATGATACTTCCAGACTCTTATCCACACCTGTCCAATAGAACATTTCGGCTTTCTCTACATTGGTATTTACCGCTTGGCGGAACAAAGTAACAGCTTGATCCCACTGTCTGTTATCAAGGGCAGCAGAGACCTTCTGCAAAGTCTCTCCCACCATCTGAGCCGAAAGCACAAACGGGAAAGAAAAGAGCAAGGAAAGAAATAAAGTCAAGGTTTTCATCTTCTTCATTTTTATTTAGTTAGGTCCCTACAAAGATAGTATTTATATTGTGTATTCCCAAGTCACATACTCACTATTATTTTCAATATTTGTGAGCCTGACTCTTTGTTATATTCAGAGCTTTCCCACACGCCGGCTCGCCGGAACTTTCATCCCATTACCTTTAACGGTGTAAATAGCATCCTGATCACTTTCCTGATAACATCTGCAATAATCAAAATAGACATAGGCAGATACTTGATTTTCCATCACATTACCTCCCCATTCTCCTGCGGAACAAGAGAAATAAACCATTTGGTAAGCACTTGGCACTTGTTTGGGATCATCTTTCCGATTCACCCGACGGGTAACCTTACCATCTGTGTAGAAAATCAGTTCTTCGGGGGTCCATTCCACAGCAAATGTATGCTCTTTACTCTGAGCTTCATCCAATACAAAATACTTGGTAGACGAACGGTGTTCTTTAAATTGCCCACTTTTATCGTAATCCAGAGCTGCATGTTGCACTTCTGATTGCTGCTCCTCCATTGCTTGTTTTTTATACCAATGAAGTGTCTGAAAGATTTGTTTATCTTTAGGAATATATTCAAAAACATCAATTTCAGTTCCTTTTCCATACTTATCGGCTTCATCAAAATGTATCCAAAAAGCAGGCCAGTAACCTTCACCAATACAGTCTCTAAATGAAGCCTTTGTCTCATAATAACCATAACGTGCCATGAACCTGCCCAGTGATAAAATCCCACCGGTCATCACAACATTGTTTTGTGTCGGGTATTTAGAGACTTCCAAACGAAGTTCGCCACGCAACTCTTTGGTCCAATCCTCATGACACAGCACATAGTAAGGTTTCTCTTGATACATACCTCTACGGGTAAAAGGACTTCTTCTACTTCTCGTATCCCATTTTAAAGTATCTATCACTCCATCATCGAACTCATCATTAAACACTAAATGATACGTTCTACCCGTTATCGGCGATTTAAATACGGTAGGAATCTCTGATGGATGAAAACTCAACCTACCGGTTGTGTTCATACCTTTTCTGAGTTTGCCTTTAATCGCTTTAGGATTAAGTGTGTAATATTAATAGCTTCTGACGGAACAGTTTGTACTGAAGATGTCTTTAATGAAAGAATAGCCATACTATCATTCACGTCAACGTTAAAAGCTATTTCTTCCGCATTGCCAATCAACAAAAAAGCAGGTGCTTCTGTTTGCTTAAAATGTAATCCCTCGGGAAGTTTTACTACTAATTTCCCCCCATAACAGTTAGGCGTATTCGTTTCCATAAATCCAGTAGCCGCCTTGCCAAGCAAATCAATAAAAATATCATCCGCTTCAGAATAATCCCATTTCCACGTTATATCCTTAGACCCTGCATGCACATGAATGACTTGTAGTAATATACAAATCATTATTAGAATAAATTGCCTCATATGTTTTTCATTTAGTTATTAAATTCAAATTGATAATGCTACCTCGCTGCGATGTTTGTTAATTGTCTGTAAGATATCTTTCAATATGCAGACAAAAATAATATTAATTCCTGTATCGAGAACGTTGCGAACCAATATAATTACATGATTGTTCACATCATTTTCATATTCTCTGTTTTTCATGTAACTTTGCATGTCAATGAATAAACAAATGCACATCAGTAACGGAAACAAACGGATTCTGCAAATAGCCGTTCCCTCTATTATTTCCAATATCACAGTCCCGTTATTGGGACTGGTCGATGTCACTATTGTAGGACATCTGGGATCGGCCGCCTACATCGGAGCCATTGCTGTAGGTGGCATGCTGTTCAACATCATTTACTGGATATTCGGCTTTCTACGGATGGGCACCAGCGGCATGACTTCCCAAGCATTCGGACAACGTAATCTGGAAGAAGTAACAAAACTGCTTCTACGTTCAGTCGGCGTGGGATTGTTTATCGCACTCTGTCTGATGACTCTGCAATATCCCATCCAAAAAGCCGCATTTGCTTTCATACAGACTTCCGACGAAGTAGAACGTCTGGCCACTCTCTACTTTCGTATCTGCATCTGGGGGGCTCCTGCCATGCTCGGCCTTTACGGTTTTGCCGGCTGGTTCATCGGAATGCAGAATTCCCGTTTTCCGATGTATATCGCTATTACGCAGAATATTGTGAATATCCTGGCAAGTCTTTGTTTTGTATTCCTTTTCGGAATGAAAGTAGAAGGAGTAGCTCTCGGAACGCTTATAGCTCAATATGCAGGTTTCCTGATGGCTCTGCTTTTATGGCTACGTTATTATAAACAATTGCGGAAACGAGTCCATTGGAGAGGCATTTGGCAAAAACAAGCCATGTATCGGTTCTTTCAGGTAAATCGCGATATTTTTCTCCGTACTTTGTGCCTGGTAGCTGTAACGATGTTCTTCACCTCTGCCGGAGCCGCCCAAGGCGAAGTAGTACTGGCTGTAAACACTTTATTAATGCAGCTGTTTACCCTCTTTTCATATATTATGGATGGATTTGCCTATGCAGGCGAGGCACTTGCCGGTCGTTATATCGGCGCCGGTAATCGTATGGAGCTTCACCGTACCGTCCGACAGTTATTCGGATGGGGTGTCGGATTATCAGCCGGGTTCACCCTTCTTTACGGTATTGGTGGACAATCATTTCTGGAATTACTGACTAACGAATCATCCGTTATCCAGGAAGCCGACACTTACTTTTATTGGGTATTAGCCATTCCCCTTGCCGGATTTTCCGCCTTTTTATGGGATGGCATTTTCATAGGTGCCACCGCTACCCGCCAGATGCTTTTCTCCATGTTCATCGCTTCTGCCAGTTTCTTTCTTACCTATTACATCTTCCAAGGAGTAATGGGAAATCATGCCTTGTGGATGGCTTTTATTATCTACCTGTCGCTTCGCGGACTTGTACAAGCTTTTTTAGCAAAAAAGATAGTCCATTAAAAGGAATCGCGTATCTTTGCAAAAAAGTAAACCAACAATCAGAATCGTATGGCAAAATACAAAAAGAGTCCTGTTGAAGCTCAGCGGTGAGAGCCTGATGGGGAGAAAAAGCAATACGGCATCGATGAAAAGCGATTGGCCGAATATGCCGCACAAATCAAAGAGATTCATGAACAAGGCGTACAAATCGGCATCGTTATCGGTGGCGGTAACATCTTCCGTGGACTGAGTGGAGCCAATAAAGGTTTCGATCGGGTAAAAGGTGACCAAATGGGTATGCTGGCCACAGTAATTAACAGCCTTGCCTTAAGTTCGGCATTAGTTGCGGCCGGTGTGAAAGCACGTGTACTTACAGCCGTACGCATGGAACCTATCGGTGAATTCTACAGTAAATGGAAAGCTATTGAATGCATGGAAAATGGCGAAATCGTCATCATGTCGGCAGGAACCGGGAATCCGTTCTTTACTACCGACACCGGCTCATCGCTTCGCGGTATCGAGATAGAAGCAGACGTCATGTTGAAAGGTACTCGCGTAGACGGTATCTATACTGCCGACCCGGAGAAAGATCCTACGGCAACCAAGTTCCACGACATCACTTACGATGAAGTACTGGCACGAGGACTGAAAGTAATGGACCTGACCGCTACTTGTATGTGTAAAGAAAACAACCTGCCAATTGTCGTATTCGATATGGATACAGTAGGCAACCTGAAAAAAGTGATTACCGGAGAAGAAATCGGTACATTGGTACACAATTAACTTCATAAACTACACTTATTATGAACGGGTTAACAAGTAGATGGAATACTTCTACCTGTTAACCCGTTCTTCATTCTTCATCTTTCGCGTTCTACTTTGTTCGCCTTCTTTTTCTTACAGCAGACCTTTTATCATCAATAGCCCCGATAATCGGTATTACTACTCTCAGATATGGAAATGGACTTTCCCTCGAACGGCGTATGAGCATGGATATAATACCTAACCTATCCTCTAGCCTTTACTATCTTTATTTCTTGCGTTTTATCAACATAATCACCGAATTCGATTCTTCATTCAGTCCGGCAGCAATTTCTTTTAGCTTACCTTTCAGTTCTCCTTTTTTCGTTTGCCTCGACAAGGTCTGAAGCATTTAAAGCACGACAGGTTACAATTTCTTCATCTACAGATTTTTCGGGTTGCTGTCCCAATGCAACCCGGTGTTTATTAGAAAAGTCATCATTATATACGGTATATTGAAATATTGCTTTTTCCTGTTTATCATACACTAAATCATTGGTCGGGAAACCTCTCCCCTTTTCAAAATTAAACTTCTTATCAAGAGTTTGCATAAAATAATACCGATCAGTGATAATGGTCGGAAAAAGAAATACTTTAGTATCCATAGAATGAATGGAAGGAGTCCGTACAATAAATGGACTGAGAGTGCCATCCGGTAAGTAATTGTATACTGTGTCAGATGATGTTTTCGTCAGCAGACAATTACCATCATGCGGGGTTATCAGAAAAAAACCTGGAGTCACTATCGCCTCATCTTTCGTCACAACCGGTGTCTCGAGTTCTTTGAAAGGAATTTGAATTTTTCGTGTAACACTTCCGTCTTTCTTGGAAATAAGTACATGGCATGATTCGTCGGTTTCTATCAATGGCAAATAACTTTTATAACCAATCAGATGATCCCGGTCATAGTCCGATAAAAAACTCATAATAGCAGGTATCTGGAAATGGGAGACTTCTATTGAACTCTCCATATAAGTCATATACCAATATTTTCCTTGCAGGATAATCTACAACAAACATTTCATTATTATCCTCATCTAGAACAATAGACGTAATATGCGAATATTCTTCACCACTTTGTCCCAAACGGTTAATCTTCCGTAACCCTTTACCAGTAGCCCTGTCAAACACAAAAATATTACCATCCATAATCCTGTTTGCAACCAACAGAATTTTCTTGCCGGTAGCTTTCACAATACCTTGAGTTATAAAATCGTCAGTAGTTTCCAACGGAACGTATTCTACATCCATAAAATCTTGAAGGATCAGTTCCTTTTTAGGATAATCCGCACTAACATCAACCGTGATGCAATCATCTGTCAGTTGTTTATTTCCTCCACATCCTGTCATTACAAACAGAGATATTACCAAAGCCGCATTGATCTTTTTTTCATTTTATCTATATTTAACGTGAGTTCAATATTATGAATAATATAATAATCAAGAGAAATAATTATGAGTACTGAATCTATAGTATCTAACAATAGCAATTACCGCTATGCTCTCAGAGGCTAAAGTTACTAAAAATCTATTGTTTAACAAATGATTTCTACTAAGAATCTGAATTGTAACAAGAAAAAGTACATCATCATCGTAATGCTCCCAACTAAATAAATAATTGGGAAACTATAGTTATCCTCTTTTTCTATTCTATTTAGACAATTCTCTTTATTTCAAATATTATTACCCATAATATACATACAAATACCTGACATATCTGTTTCTCATACGTATTTTTATTATTTTTTTGAATTGAGGAAATAAATTCTACCTCCTCCGACAATTTTCATCAAATAAGTGTTACTGGGTGAATATACAAACATTAACTTGTGGATTCCACTCCCCCAAGTATATACCTAACTAAAAACATTGATTCATAAGACTTTAAAAGGTTATAACTCATGGAGAGTGTTAAACTAAGTCGTTTCTCAAATTCAAGTTGTATCTGATTATTAACGGTAAAGAAAATATTTTATGATAAGCACAACCGATTAAATAAACCTAGAAAAGACCGATGATAAACAATAAACCAATAAAGAACATCACTAAAATAGAAACACTCTAGTCAATAGTTATTTAACTATTATATTATGAAGATATTGACTGCTATAGTTACCCTTCTTTGAAAAAAGATCCACCATTAACTTTAAATTAGTCTATAATAGACAACTACAATTATTCTAATATTGTATCAAGCTCATATTAAATTAATGCACTAAAAGCAGTACCAACCATCAATATAAATTAAAGAAGTCTTTACTGATTTCAATTTTGTACCGGATATCCGGTACAAAATCATTTTACAACAATTTTATAAAGCAATATGTTTGATTTTCACAACTACAAACTATATATTTGCGAGACAAGATTGAAAAAGACAGAGTTATTCGTTATCTGATCTAATAAAAAGTATTCATACTTTATGTAAAACCAGAAATAAAAATCTATATATTAATCTATAAATACACACAACATGGAATGGCCCAAAAGTAAAAATAACAAAATGGAAGAGCTATTGGAAAGAATGAGCCAATTTGAAGCTAATCTTGCTCAATTAATCTCAACCGGAATGCCCAATCACACTCCCTCTCCAGCTACCGATGAGGCGACATCCTCCCCAATGAACAGGAACAACTTTCTCCCGAACAAGAAGAAGAAATGAAATTAAAAATCCAGGAGCTTCAACAAAAGAAGAAGAGTTGAATCTACGTGCTGAAAAGTTGGATAAATTAGCAAAAGAACTTGAAGAACGGCAGCAGAACCTGGAGAATAGGAATCCAAACGATGAACGCTCCATAGAGCCTGCGACGCATCCCGATCACTCGTTCCCTTCTCAAATCGGAGATCAAATAAATGCATTAAAAAAACTATTGGAAGATTCTTCTTACAAAGATAAAATCATTAAGGATCTTCATGAAGAACTGCAAAGTCATAACCGGGATCTTCATGCGGAAATCGTAAAACCTCTTCTGAAAAACATGATAAAAATGCATGAGCGACTCACAAAAACTTATAAGTTTTATGAAAATACAGAAGCTAAAAGTTCCCCTGAAACTTATACGAGATTATTGAGAGAAGTGGAAAATTGTAAACTGCATATTCAAGATATTCTAGAAGACGAATACGACTTAGAGTATTTTGAACCGACAATAGGCAGCGCATATTCACCTAAAGAGCAAACAGCCATCCGGACAGTGATCACTGATACCCCGGAACAAGCCGGCACTATTAAAGAATTTCATTACGGAGGCTTCCGAAATACTACCACAAACAAAATATTTCAACCCTCAACAGTCACTGTATATAAAAAATCAGAATAATCAACTCATCTAAAAAAAATTCTAAAAAGATAAATAACTATGGACAATACCAGAAGTGTATATGGTATCGATTTGGGTACCACCTACAGTTGCATTGCACAAGTAGATAAATTCGACCAAGCCATTGTTCTCCGCAATTTCGAAGGAGATGCCACTACTCCATCCGCTGTATATTTTGAGGATATGGACCATGTTGTCGTGGGAAAAGAAGCCAAAGGTATGTTGGCCACTGAACCTACCAAAACGGCAGTATTCATAAAACGCCATATAGGTGTAGATGACAGTTTCGATAAAAATACAAACGAATTTCCCTATCATTACGACCCAACAGAAATTTCGGCTTTCATCTTAAAAAAGCTGGTTAAAGATGCCAACGATTTGGGAGATAATCCGGAACCGATCAAAGATGTCGTTATCACTTGTCCGGCCTATTTTGGAACCAAAGAGCGTATGCAAACCAAACAGGCCGGAGAAATAGCCGGCTTAAATGTACTTTCTATCATCAATGAGCCTACGGCTGCCGCGATCTCTTACGGTGTAAAGACAGATCAGAAAAAAACGGTTTAGTATACGACCTCGGAGGCGGAACATTTGACGTTACCCTGATTAATGTGAACGGTGGTGCCATTAAAGTAATAGCCACAGGTGGAGACCATCATTTAGGAGGAGTAGACTGGGATACCGCATTAGCTGAATATATGCTGGCAGCTTTTAACGAACAAAAATAACACTTCTTATTCGTTCGAAGACCGATTAGACCTAAAATATGAGTTGTTATTACTTGCAGAAGACAAGAAAAAAGTATTGACAGCCAAGCAGACAGCGAAAGCAACTTACCAATATGAAGGCAATTCCGCACGTATAGAGATTAGCCGTGAGTTATTCAATTCACTGACAGAAAGGAAACTGGACGAAACGATTGATGCCACCAAGAAGGTTATTGCTATTGCCAAAGAAAAAGGTTACAATAATATTGATGAAATACTGTTGGTGGGAGGCAGTAGCCGCATGCCACAAATAAAGGAACGGGTAGATAAAGAATTCAATTGTGATGCCAAACTAACCGACCCGGATGAATGTGTAGCCAAAGGAGCGGCAATTTATGCTATGAATGCCGCCTATTCACAAGCAGTTCGCGACTATGAAGAAGGAGAAAGTGATGATAAACCGGCTCCCTCTCCGTGGAGATCGCACCACAGTGGTCAATGTCACCAGTAAAACATATGGTACCGACGTAATCATTGAAGGACAAAGCATGGTGCAAAACCTCATTTTTGCAAATAGTTCGTTACCCACAAACGAATTGAAACCTTTACTACTTCTATTCCTAACCAACGAGGTGTATCTGTGAAAGTATTTGAAAGTGATTTCACAAATATGGAAACAGAAAGTATCGTGGAAGAAAGATTCTGCACACTAATTGACGACCATACGCTTAAACTGAGCAAAGACTGGCCTCAAGGTACCCAGATTTCAGTTACATATCAGATTGACCAGGAAGGTATCTTGCACGGATTAGCTTATGTAGAAAATGATAAACTTGAATTCGATCTCAAAATCACCGGTGTAAAATGTGAAGAAGAACTCAGAAAATCAAAAGCAATCATCGACAAAGCATCAGTAGAGTAAAAAACAGAACAAAGCAGAACCCTATAAATGGATAAGACTTTATTAAAACTGGAAATCGGCAAGTGGAACGAAGCTTGTCGATTTCTTAAAAGCAAACAAACAGAACTCTCTACAGCAGAATGGACTGCTATAGAGACACTGGCCGACTATTGGCGAAAAAAATTTGATCCGGATGCTACCAGCGAATGCATGGACCTGATAAGCACTCTTTGAACAATCGGATAAATTACACAGCAATAATAAAGAAATTATTGTATGGAGTAAAGAGTTTCGTACCATCGCCAGGAAGTATTACACTAAAGACGAAACTACATTTTTAGTATTCCAAAAT
>VOFI01004209.1_pt1 | contig 26874 bp, 25 predicted proteins | sample 5384131 | NCBI WGS metagenome assembly VOFI01 (sample SAMN12384728, study PRJNA508395) | human gut metagenome | isolation source: healthy gut H | host: Homo sapiens | reverse complement strand
AAGCATGGTGAGGGGACTTCCCTGCCGTCCTCGGTCTTGAGGGTGGCGATGGTCTCCGTCACGTTGAAGGAGCCGCTCTGAATGGGAGGTGATGGTGCCGCGCATGGTGGGCGGCACCATGATCTTATGGGAGCACAACGGCCGTCTCCTGAACTGTGCCCAGAATGTCGCCGCCGATGACCTGATCGCCCACCTTGGCCACCGCGTTGAACTCCCACTTCTTCTCGTGGTCCACGGCGGGGACCTCCACGCCGCGGGTGATGCAGGCGCCTACCTTCTCCACGATCTTCTCCAGCGGACGCTGGATGCCGTCATAAATGCCCTCGATCATGCCGGGGCCAAGCTCCACGCTCATAGGCGCGCCGGTGGTCTCCACCTCGGCGCCGGGGCCCAGACCAGAGGTCTCCTCATACACCTGGATGGAGGCGGTGTCCCCCTTCATCGTCAGAATCTCGCCGATCAGCCGCTGGGGGCCGACGCGGACCACGTCGGACATATTGGCGTCCGCCAGGCCCGTAGCCACCACCAGCGGCCCGGAAACTTTAACAACTTTACCGCTCAAATTCGATAACCTTCTTTCTTCAATTTTACAGAAGGAACAATAGAACTTTTCTGCTCCCCCCGCCTTGGGCGGCGACGCCCGTTTGCGAACCGGCGAGAGGGAATCTAAAGGGGAAACAGCCGCAGCGCCGCCTGCGGCGGAACAAGCAAGGCTGTTTCGAGGCAGGCTCCCGATTGCCGGGTGCAAAGCACACGGGAATCGGATGGGCCGACGGTGCAAAATGAAATCCCCTCTTTAAGTCCTTACAGGATATCCGCACCCACAGCCCGTTCGATGGCGCTCTGGATGTTCGACTTGCCGATGCCAAGAGACCCTTCCCGGCCGGGGATCAGGATAATGGCGGGCTGGATATTGTCCTTATAACGGTCCAGCACGTCGGCCATATCCTTGGCCAGGGTCTCTGTCAGGTAGATCACCGCGCAGTTGGTTTTGGCCAGGTCATGGACGGTTTTCCGGGCCTCCTCCACGGAGGTGACGGGATAGGTGTCCAAGCCCAAAGCCCGGAAGCCCATGACGGACTCCCAATCGCCGATGACGGCGATGGAATAGGTTGCTGCCATGTTCTCCCCTCCTTACGCGCAGGTCCGCCGCAGGCGGGACCGGATGACCTCCGGGCTCAGCCCGGCGGCGCGGCCCATCAGCAGGATACGGATGTTGGTGTACTCCGTCTCTCGGGCCGCCAGATAAGCCAGCAGCGGAGCTTCCCCGAAGGGGATCATCTGTGCCCCGGCCAGATAGTCGCTGACAGCGTCGTCGCAGCGCTTTTCAAACTCCGTCAGGGAGCCGCCCTTCAGGGCCGCCTCCCCTGCCTCCGCCGCCTGTGCGAACCGGGTGGGGCCGTAGATCTCGTTCAGACCGCCGGCGGGGTGATTCGCCGCCGCCAGGATCGCCGCCGGTTCCACGGTGCCGCTCTCAAAGAGAACGCCCGCCAGAAAATCGGCGTTTTTTCCCATCCGCAGCGTCCGGATCAGCGCCCGGAGATTGGCGGCATCGATCTGGGTCTCCACATATCCCCGAAGGAACTGGCTGCCGGTATCCTCTGCTACTTGGGCCATGTCCCGGTACATCCAACGGTCCAGTACGATGTCGCTGAGCTGGGGGTCCCGGGTGGTATCCAGTACGGACTTGGCCTCCGCCACCGCCGCCGGCAGAGCGCCGGGCAGTTTGTCCAGTTCTCCGCTTTCCACGGCGGTTTTCAGCTCCGCTGCTCCGATGCGACCCATATCCATCAGCATCCGGTCCGGGCTGGTACCCATAGCGGCTGCCTTCAGGATGGCCTTTGCATTGTGATAGTCGTATTTCAGCTTGAATATGTCGATATATCTGGGGTCTGGCGCGCCGTCGCCAAGGTCAGTGAGCAGCTCCTCCCGGGCCTGAGACAGCGCCGCATCCATAGCCTCCGGCCGGGCGGCGTCCAGCTCCGGATAGCCGCAGTCCTGAAGAAGCTTGGAGACTTCCTCATCGCTGCGGGCCTCCAGCAGACGCTCCATGCGCTCCGCCGTCAGCAGCGTGGTCTCCATGGCCCGGACACGGGCGGAGATCGCCAGATAATCCGTATCTTTGATTTTGTTAGCCAAGGTATGACCTCCCCTCAGCCGAACAGCCGCTGAGCCACCTGTCCCGCCGTTTCCGCCTTCTGCAAACGAACCAGCGTATCAAAGGCACAGTTGACCTCAACGTTGCCGTCCTTGAGGATGAAGCCCCCCTGAATGGGCGCGGTCTCGCCGGAGAGGGTCAGCTTGCCGCCGGACTTTCCGTTGGCAGCGTCCACCGCGGCCTGCCCAACCGTTTCCCGATCCTGGGCGGAGAAGAGAACTTCTCCCACACCATGAGGCGCGGCCTGAAGCAGCAGCTCCGTCAGCACCTCTACGTAACGGGTCTCCGACAGATTCCGCAGCTTTTCCAGCGCCTTGGCGTAGGTCTCCTCCATGACCGCCTGCTTAGCGGCCAGGACCGTTTTCCGGGCCTCCATCTGGGCGGCGCTGATGAGACGTTCCTCCCGCTCCGCCGCCAGACGCTCGTTCCGGGCAGCCAGATCGGCCGCTTCCTTGTCCGCCTGGGCCTGATAGCGGGCGGCGACCGCCGCCGCCTCCTGGCGGGCTTTTTCCAGCAGGGCGTCCGTCTCCGCTTTCGCGTCGATATTCAGCCGCTGGATAATGGTATCAATTCCGTTCATCATTGAATCCCCTTTCTTACAGGGATCAGGCGCTGATATTGATGATCATCAGCATGGAAGCCAGCAGGGACAGAATGGCGTAGAACTCCACGGTGATGCAGAGCACCATGCCCTTGGACCAGTCATCCGGCTTCTTGGCCAGAATGTTGATGGACGCAGCAGCCACGCGGCCCTGCGCGATGGCGGAGAACAGGCCGCCCAAAGCCATGGGCAGGCAGGCCGCCAGATACTGGAAGCCCTGGGCAATGGTCAGCTCGGGCAGGGAGCCAGACAGCAGGCCCATGCGGAAAATGGCGAAGAACCACACCACCAGGCCATACAGGCCCTGGGTGCCGGGGATGACCTGCAGAATCATGACCTTACCGAATTTGCCGGGGTCCTGGCACAGCAGGCCAGCGCCGGCCTCACCGGCCATGCCGGTGCCCTTTGCGGAGCCGATGCCGGAGAGAACAGCCGCCAGGCCAGCGCCCAGCAGGGCCAGAGCCAGACCGCCCCAGCTGCCGAAGAAAGTAGCACTCTGCTGCAATTCAAACATTTGAGCCAACTCAGTCATAATAGGTTCCTCCTAAATAATGATTTATTTTGTAATGTCAACGTATTTGGTGTCCGCCATCAGGGGCTTGAAGGGCTTGCCGCCGTCCTCGTAGAACTTGCCGAAGTACTCCAGGCACTGGAGACGCAGGTCATGGACGTAGCAGCCCAGCAGGTTCAGCGCGAAGTTCAGGGCATTGCCTGCCAGCGAGATGATGAGGAACACGATGATGTTGCCGGGAATGGCGCCCAGGGTGTTGAACACCTGCGCGATGACGCTGCCCGCCAGCATCAGGGCCATCAGACGGGAGTAAGAGAGGATGTCTCCGAAATACCCGGTGATGTGATTGTACAGAGAACCGAAGATCCCGGTAATTTTGCCGAAGCCCTTGTTGGTCAGCACCGGTCCCAGGATCACCATGGCGATGCCCGCGTAAAGGACGATGTTGGTGACCCCGGCGGCCATAAGGCCGATCCCGGCGAACACGATCCACCAGGTCAGCTCCTCCCACACGGCATCCATCACCTGGCCGTTTTTCAGCTTCCGGATGAAGCTGATGGCCATACCGGTGATGATCTGCACCATGCCAAGTGCCATGGCTCCGATGAGGATCATCAGGGTATCATCCAAGGGCGTGAACAGAGCCGGTAGAGTGAAATCGCCGCCGGTGGTGAGCTTGACCACCTGGGTCAGGAAGTCTCCGAAGAAGCCGCCGGTGAGAGCGCCCATGATAAAGGTGCTGATGCCGCAGAGGGTCATCAGTCCGAACAGGTTCCCCGCCGTGCCCTTGGGCGCGTACTTTTTGCTGATGAGGAATCCCGCCAGGAACATCAGCAGGCCGTAGCCCATATCCGCCATCATGATACCGTAGAACAGGATGAAAAACGGCGCCATCAGGGGTTGGGGTCCACATTGTCATATCTGGGGAGGGAGTACATCTCCGTCACCATGTTCAAAGGTTTCGTGAGCCAGTTGTTTTTCAGCTGCACCGGCACGTCGGGGATCTCCTCCTCCGTGGGGTCCAGCGCTTCCCAGGCGCAGCCCTTTTCCGTCAGGAACGCGCCTACCGCCTTTTCCTGCTCCGCCGGGACCCAGCCCTGGAAATACAGCACCGTTTCATCCGTCAGGACGCTCTCGGCGCACTGCTCCTTGGCTGCCTCGGCCCGGAGCCGGTCGGCGTAGATCCGAAGGGCGTCCCGGTTTTCCGCACTGGCCGCGATGGCGGCAGCGGCGTCATCCTGAGTCTTTTTGTTTGCCTCCAGCTCCCGTTCCAGAGAACGGATATTCTCCGCCGCCGTCCCGGTCATTCCCTGGAAAGTCACCGCGCTGAAGCCGAAGGGCCGCAGCAACTCCTGTGTTTTCTCCTCATCGCCGCGGTGGACGATCACAAGCAGATACTTCTGTAATTTGTCGGCGCTGATCTCATACAGCTCCGCCGCCAGGCCCTCCGCTTCCATCTGAACGCGGATGGCGCCCACATCCGTCTGACCGGGGCAGACCCCCAAGCGGAAAATGGTGTGAGCGGTGCCGGATCGCTCCAACGGAAGGTCCAGCGATTCCCACGGCTTCAGGGCGGCAGCGCGGCTCTCCAGCCGTCCAGCCTCGCTCTGGGCCTTGGTCAGGATCCCCAACTGCTCCCGCACCGCGTCACAGGCTGCCTGAGCCTTTTCCGCAGCGCCGGCATCCAGGAATTCCGCTTCCGTGATGGGATGGCGTTTGATGAACATGCCGTCCTTCAGTTTGGCGTACTGTTTGATGGCGTCCAGCGCTGTGTTGACGTCGGTGAGCTGTCCCTTACGCTCGGCGAGAGACGAGCCGCTCCGCTGAAACAGCGACGCCCATTGGGGGTCCGCAAGGACCTCCCCGGGTTCGCTGATCTCCACACAGCCCAGGTGCAGCAGTCCTTTCAGAAGTTCTTCCCTGCGATCTGCCATTGCAATAACATGGAGCTTTTTCATTTTGACAATGGCCATCTCAGTGTTTCACTACCCTTTCTACAATAAACTCGGCGGTCTCATCCAAATGCTGTTCCGCCTGCTCGCGCTGGCGCCGGCTCTCCGCCTCCGCCTCCTGCGCGATCTCCTGGGCCCGCAGCACCACCCGTTCCTCTGCCTGCCGCAGCAGGTCCTTGCCCTGTTCCGCCGCATCGGACCGCACCTTCTTTAAAAGCTCCGTACCGTTCCGCTCGGCGTCCAGAACCAGCTGGCGTGCCTCCGCCTCCGCGGCGGCTCTGCTCTGCTTGTTGGACTGTTCCGTTTCCGTGACTTGTCTGATCGCCTCTATGGACATCTCTCGTTCACCCTCCTTCCTGCAAAGTGCTACAGCAAATACCTGAAAATTCTATCTGCCGGGAACCTTCCAGAAGAATAGATTTTCTAAATTTTCGGCTTTTCCCTCAAACCGATGCTGTTTTTTTCCTCATTCATTGTTACGTTTACCAGTATAGGAGATTATTTCCAAGAAAACAAGAAAACAAAAGTAAATTCTGGCACTTTCCCCTTTTTGTACAAGAACCGCCTGGTTCAACCACCATATTTCTTGGTACTTTGGATATTACTTTTTCTAACTTTTTATGCTACAATGAACCGGACAGGAGAAAGTGCTTCTGTCTTTTTCTTTTTTGCCCGTCTTTTTGTCAATTTCACCAGACGTCCTTTTGTCCTCCCCACGTTTGTTTGTTATATATCAATCAATTTTGTCTGCATCGTGTTAAAAAAATCACAGGAGTGGAAGTTCACCCCTGTGATTTTTTTAACAGCATTTTGTTACTTTTTGTCACTTTTTGCATCAGTACCCTTTTCCAGAGCCGATGCCAGCCGATCCAGTTCCACGCCGGTCTGATCCATGGTCCTGGGAAGCTGTGCCAGCGTGACTTCCATTTTCCGCAGTTCCGCCGTCATGTGGCTGGAAGCCGTTTCAAATGTGCTCATCAAAATCTGGTACTGCTGCCGGAAGAGGTCCAGCGCCTTGTGCATCTGTCCCGCCGTGTGCTCCTCCAGCTCTGCTGCCCGCTGCCGGGCCTCGCACTCGATAGCCCCCACCTGACCGCGCAGCATGACATGGGCCTCCGCGTCCGGACGCAGCGCCTCCACCTGTTCCTTTAACTGGGCATTCTCTTTCTCCAGCGGCGCAAGACGCGCCATCTCTGCTGAAAGTTCTTCTCTGGCCTTGGTGAGTTCCTGAACCTGAGTCCTCAGTTCGTCTGCTTCCTTCTCCAAGCAGTCTGCTTTTTCCTGTAAAGCGTCCCGTTCTTCCCGGAGTTTTTCCGTCTCCTGTGAGAGCTGCTCGATATAGCGGGCAACATCTTCCTTGTCAAATCCTCCGAACGCCACACTCCTGATTGCGCTTCGCTCCATATCAACACCGCATTTCCGCGTTTTCCGCTGTATTTTTCAGATATTATAGCAAATTTTCTGTTGATTTACAAGGCCTACAAAAAAAGTGGAAATTTTTTTAAAAAAACTCTTGCATTTTCGTTTTGGGTATGCTATTATAAACAAGCTGTTTGGAGCAAGGCAGTATGCGCCGTTAGCTCAGCTGGATAGAGCGTCTGGCTACGGACCAGAAGGCCGGGGGTTCGAATCCCTCACGGCGTACCAAAAGTCCTCGAAATCGTCTGATTTCGAGGACTTTTGTTTTTCATAAGTTCCGTTTTGGGAGTACCGCTTTTTTCTGACCCAAACGCTGACCCCAACGGGAGCGGGTAGCGGAAAGGTCTATACCGCACGGGATAGGATATTGCCCATCGTCTGGGCGGCTTTGAACTGCGCGTCGGTGGTGACGTGGGCGTAGGTGTCCAGCGTGAAACCCGCCGAGTAGTGGCCAAGCATACTGCTGACGGTCTTGACGTCCACGCCGTTTTGCAGGGCCATGGTCGCGAAGGTGTGGCGGAGGTCATGAAAGCGTATCCTCGGTAGTCCCGCCCGTTTCAGCACTCTTTGCAGCATATGTAGGACGCTGTCCGGTGACATGGGGCCTCCTGTTGGTGACGGGAACACCCATTCGCTGTTCCCAACTTTGCATTTCTGCATTTTCAGAACGCTTATTGCGTCTGCCGACAACGGCAGTGTGCGGTAGGCGTTTTTCGTTTTCAGTGGGGCTTCGACTACCTTGCCGTTCTGCCGTGAGATGGCCCGTTGGATTTTCAGTACGCCACGGTCAAGGTCTATATCCGTCCATTTCAGTCCCAGCAGTTCCCCACGGCGTAGTCCTGTGGCGAGGTCGAGGTAGTAGAGTTCGTACACACCGCTGTCCCTGGCCTCCTGGAAGAAGGCGCTGAGTTGGTCGGCGGTCAGGGTTTTCATCTCTTTGTGCTCCACCTTTGGCAGGGCGCAGCCCTGCGTTGGATTCTTGCTCACCAAATTCTGCTCCATGGCGAGGTTGTACGCCGAACCGATCATCTGGTGGATATTTCGCACCGTCTTGGGTGCTAACCCTTTCGGCTTTTTCTTGGCCTCGATGCGGTCTACTCGCCCGCCGTCCAGCAGGTGCTTGTAGAACCGTTGTAAGTCCAGAGAAGTGAGGTCTGCCAGCGGGATGCCGCCGATCTGCGGCTTGATGTGGTTTTTCAGAAAACCTTGGCTTGTCTTGAACGTAGACGGTCTGAGTTTCACCTTGGCGTAGTTCTCCATCCAGACCTCCAGCCAACTCCCCACAGTGTAGGTCTTGGCCCGTCCGTAGTCGATACCGACGTTTTCCTCGATGGCTTTTTTCAGTTTTTCTTTTACTTCCGCTTGCGTCTTGCCGAGGACGTTTTTGATGATGGCTTTGCCAGTTTCCGGATCGTGACCGACTGTGTATCGGCCCTCCCAGCGGCCGTCCTTTCGTTTTCGGATGTTGCCCTCGCCGTTTGCTCGTCGCTTTGGCATGGTATCAGCCCCTTTCGCAACGAACAATATCGTAACCAAGGGAACAAAGCTACCGAAAAGCCGAACTGTTATCAGAAAGTTATCATTTGTCGTGCGGTGACTTCCGCCCCTAATCTTTGTCTATGGCGGCGCAATTTTCGCGCTGCCGGGGCGTGTCTATAGTTACAGCGGTGCGATTTTTGAACGGATGAAAAGTCCTTTTTATTGACTACAGCGGCTCAAAATATGCGCGATCTGCGCCGAAAATTGCTCTCACTTGAAAATCACTTTTTCGAGCGGTTGAAAACAGCAAATTTCTCAACCGCCTGCGGAACGTCCACCTTGAAAAGTCTGCCGTCACGGGCATTTTTCGTGTCTGACGTTCACCTATGACCGCGAAAGTGCCTCTCAAGGTGCACCTTAGACTGCGGTTTCAAAACCTCGGAAAGCCCCGCACTGCGGGGCTTTGTGGGCGGGCTGCGGGCGCTTGCGACTGCGGCCCTTTATCTTGTTATATTTTCGAACGGGGATATCACCCCACAAAACACCTTCAAAACCGGTATCAACGCACCTTGAGGGAGCGATGATATAATATCCTCATGCGGACAGAGAATTTCCTGCTTCTATCTTTGTAGCCAAGTCTACTGCGCACAGACTGGAACCTCTGCCCTGTGGGATGTCACTTATGAGCCGGATGTCGGGGCGATGGATCGCTTTCTTCTAATCTCGCAACAGGTTGTGACCTTCAGCAGCACGAGGAATGTCCGTAATTTGAACATGAGAGGAGCCTGCACTATGTACATCGTTGGGATTGACATCGCCAAGAGGAAGCACGAGGCAGCGGTGATTGACGGCGAGGGCACCATCATCATCAAGCCGTTTTCCTTCACCAACAACTGCTCCGGGTACAATCGGCTGCTGGCCATGCTCGCCAAGGCCAAACTGCCGCTTGACGAGGTTTCCTTTGCAATGGAGGCCACCGGACACTACTGGCTCGCTCTTTTTACCAGACTTCAGAAGGAGGGCTTCCGTGTTCAGGTCATCAACCCGGTGCAGACCAACTCCATCCGCAGTTTCTATATCCGTCAGGCCAAAACAGATCCGAGGGATGCCCTGCTCATCGCAGAGGTGATTCGTTTCGGACACTTCTCCGAGTCTACCCTGCATCCCGAAAACATTTATGAGCTGCGGGAGCTGTGCCGTGGACGGCACGCCATCGTTTCCATGCAGGCAGATGTTAAGCGAAAGGTCGTTGCCCTGCTGGATCAGGTCTTTCCTGAATATGAAACTGCTTTTACCAATCTGTTTGGCGATACTTCCATGGCAATTTTGCAAACCTGTCCTACGCCAAAGGAATTATCCGAGATGCCTCTTGAGAAACTCTGTTATCTCATCGAAGTCTCCAGCCACAAGCGCTTCCGCATGGCAAAAGCCCAGGAGCTTCAGGAGATTGCGCGCAATTCCTTTGGCTTCGCCATGGCCGGCGACGTTTTCAGCACGATGATCCGGCTCTACGCAAAGCACCTCGATTTTTTGAAACAGCAGGTTCGAGAAATGGACCGCAAGATCGCGGAGATCATGGACACCCTGGATACGCCAATCACCACCATCACCGGTATCGGCCCGACCCTTGGCGCGTACATCCTCAGCGAGATCGGAGACATCAGCCGTTTTTCCTCCGCGGCAAAGCTTGCCGCCTACGCGGGGATCGATCCAACCATGCGGCAGTCCGGCGAATACAATGGCGTCAGAAACCGTATGTCCAAACGAGGCTCGCCTTATTTGCGGCACGCCATTTGGCTGGCGGCTTCATCGGCGGTGCTCCACGATCCGGCGCTAAAGCTTTATTTTCAGAAAAAACGAGATGAAGGGAAGCCCTACATGGCGTCCGTGGGCCACGCCTGCAGGAAGATGGTTTCCATCATTTACGCTGTTATGAGAGACAACAAGGCCTACACGCCCTATATCCCAAATGAGATTTCGGCTTGACAAATTATAGCCGGTCTGTGCTAAAATCGAACGGCCTTCGCCTCTCGAAAAACCTTCCTGCAAAGTTCGGTTTTTCGCCCAAACCCATTCCCACGAATATCGCCAAAAAGTTACCGCCACAACGCTGTTCCAAACCGTTTCTCATCGCGTTTTCAACTTCTCGCACAAACGGCCCACGTTCGCTTTCACAGGCGAAAGCGGGTACACACTCGGCTTTACTCAAAGGATCGCACACAAGGGCTCACAGGGCGAAACAGGGGGCGTTTTGGATGGGGGTGCTGTCACTACCCTCGGACTGTTTCACACGTTTCGGAAACCTGCGTGGCCGGGTATCAGAACGGCGTACTTTGCCGCTTTTGGGTCTTGGTCGGGTGTGCTCTCGAAGAACGCAGAGAGCCTGCGGAGCAGCGATGCGCTTATGCGCGTCGCTGTTCCGAGGCGTCGCGGCCCCGCTGGGCTGCGTGATCTGTTTGCAACTTGGTGATGTTGCTGTTTTTTCACTCTGTGCGCAGTACTTTCTGAACGTGCGAGGTGGGGGTGGTATCACTACCCTCGGAGCGTTCCACATGGTTCGGAAACCCTGCGTGGCCAGGGGGGTAGAACGGCATACTTTGCCGCTTTTGGGGCTTGGTCGGGGGTGCTCCCAAAGAACGCAGAGAGCCTCGGGACAGCGATGCGCTTATGCGCGTCGCTGTCCGAGGCGTCGCGGCCCCGCCGGGCTGCGTGATTTTTTTCGCTTTTGTCGAAATCGGGATTTATACATCCGGCGCTCATGGTTTTCCGCGTGGGCGAGGCAGGGGCGGTATCACTACCCTCGGTGCGCTCCACGTGCTGCTGAAACGCTGGGCGGCCGCTTGTCAAAAAGGCTCATTTGCCGTTTTCTGAGGTCAGGCGGGCGTAGTTCTCCGCACGATTCCTATTTTCTTGCGAATACACAGAATTTTCTGTTGGCAGTTCCAGTTGCAAACGCTTTTGCGTTATGGTACGATAAATTCAGCAAACTTGAATTTGCGAAGGAGGTAGAGCACATGAAAAAAAGTTTAGTTTTTGCCGTGATTTTTATACTGTTGTTTACGGTAGGTTGTAGTCAACAGAAAAATGAACAACCGTCCTTAACGGAAACTACGTCGCCTCCTGAAGCACTCGCTTCTCAACAAACCATAATCCCAGAGTTCGAGGATGTTTCTTGGCCAGTAGTCAGTGTGAGAGCAGAAGATTTTGGTATGGAGGCTACGCTGGATAACCCGGTTTTTGCTGAAGTATTTGACAATACAAGTGAAATGCCACTAGATAAATTGATTGCTTTTGATTTGATCGCGGATGCACTGAGCGAGGGGGCAAGTGATGAAATCTATCGTCGGTTTATGGAAGCACCCAATGCAGTTCTGACATTTCTCTCCTTGGTAGGTGATCAAACAGTCGAATTGACGGGGTTGGGGGAAGTATCTGCTGCAGAGTTTACATGTAGAGGCATTGCGTCAGCGGATGTAGCATGGTATGGGGCAACACCTGAATTTGATGCGATCATCAAAGAGTATCGTGGCTACTATCCAACAGGCAAAATCGCTGAACTTTTAGATTGTATGGAAGAAGAACACGAAGCAGCCATTCAACGCAACGCCTCAAATTAAATAGCGAAATTCCAGTTTGTTGCATAATTATCGCATTTAAATTGTACCATAAAACTTGTGAACAATTCTACCGCAACTTTGGACTATATGAGAAAAGTCCGAACAGTTTTCTGCCCGGACTTCCTCGCCCAATCGTAAATCAATTCTGCTCTGAAGGTCAACGGTATTCGGTTGGACTGCACGAATGATGAGGTCGTCGAGGTCGGTCTTGCTGTTGCCTCCGGTGCGATGGACTACGAGGCACTGTTGGCGTGGGTGCGGGCGCACCGTGTCTGACCCACTTTTGACCCAGAACACGAAAAAAGCGGGCAGGGCCGGACGGAAACAACGGAAGATCCGCCGAATGAACGGTGGTAAAAAGCACAAATCGAAGCCGAAATGACTCCGATTTACCCTTGAGACAACCTACGGACCAGAAGGCCGGGGTTCGAATCCCTCACGGCGTACCAAAGTCCTCGAAATCGTCTGATTTCGAGGACTTTTGCTTTTCATAAGTTCCGTTTTTTTGGTACTGCTTTTTTCTGACCCAAACGCTGACCCAAACGGGAGCGGGTAGCGGAAACCGTCAGACAGCACGGGATAGGATATTGCCCATCGTTTGCGCCGCTTTGAGCTGCGCGTCCGTGGTAACGTGGGCGTAAGTGTCCAGCGTGAAGCCCGCCGAGTAGTGACCCAGCATACTGCTGACGGTCTTGACGTCCACGCCGTTTTGCAGGGCCATGGTCGCGAAGGTGTGGCGGAGGTCGTGAAAGCGTATTCTCGGTAGACCCGCTCGTTTCAGCACCCGTTGGAGCATGTGCAACACGCTGTCCGGAGACATGGGGCCTCCGGTGGTCGATGGGAATACCCATTCGCTGTTGCCCGTTTTTCTTCTTTGTTGCATCAGAACGTCTATCGCATCCGCCGACAACGGCAGTGTGCGGTAGGTGTTTTTCGTTTTCAGTGGGGCTTCGACTACTTTGCCGTTTTGCCGTGAGATGGCCCGTTGGATTTTCAGCACACCACGGTCGAGATCAACGTCCGTCCATTTCAGTCCCAGCAGTTCGCCCCGCCGTAGGCCCGTGGCGAGATCGAGGTAGTAGAGTTCGTACACGCCGCTGTCCCTGGCCTCCCGGAAGAAGGCGCTGAGTTGGTCGGCGGTCAGCGTTTTCATCTCCTTGTGTTCGACTTTCGGCAGGGCGCAGCCCTGCGTTGGATTCTTGCTCACTAACTTCTGCTCCATAGCGAGGTTGTACGCCGAGCCGATCATCTGGTGGATGTTGCGGACGGTTTTCGGTGCTAACCCTTTCGGCTTTTTCTTGGCCTCGATACGGTCAACCCGGCCACCGTCCAGCAGGTGCTTATAGAACCGCTGCAAGTCCAGAGAGGTCAGGTCTGCCAGCGGGATGCTGCCGATTTGCGGCTTGATGTGGTTTTTCAGAAAGCCTTGCGAGGTTTTGAAGGTGGACGGTCTGAGTTTTACTCTGGCGTAGTTCTCCATCCAGACCTCCAGCCAACTCCCCACGGTGTAGGTTTTGGCCCGTCCGTAGTCGATGCCGACGTTTTCCTCGATGGCTTTCTTCAGCTTTTCCTTGACTTCTGTCTGCGTCTTGCCAAGAACGTTCTTGATGATGGCTTTGCCGGTTTCCGGATCGTGACCGACTGTGTACCGGCCCTCCCATCGACCGTCCTTTTTCGTTTGCGGATGTTCCCTTCCCCGTTCGCTCGTCTTTTCGGCATAAAATCAGCCTCCTTTTCGACAACGAACAATACCGTAATCAAGGGAACAAAGCTACCGAAAAACGGAATCGTTATCAGAAAGTTATCATTTGAGTTTGGAAGAACTTCGCTACCCTATCTTTGTCTATTGCGGCGCAATTTCTGCGCTGCCGGAGGGGACGCTTCTTTGGTTACAGCGGTGCGATTTTCGAACGATTGAAGGTCCCTTTTTATTGACTACAGCGGCGCAAAATATGCACGTTTTACTCCGAAAATTGCCGCCGAGCCGAAAGCACTTTTTCGTGTGCTTGAAAACTGCGATTTCCTCAAACGCCTGCGGAACGGCCACCTTGAAAAGTCCGCTGTCACGGGCCTTTTCCGTGCCTCACGTTCACCCAAGACTGCGAAAACGCCTCTCAAGGTGCACCTTAGACTGCGGTTTCCAAACCGCGGAAAGCCCCGCACTGCGGGGCTTTGTGGCTGAGAGGTGCCCAACTACGGGCACCTCTCTTTATCTTGTTATATTTTCGAACGGGGATATCACCCCACAAAACACCTTCAAAACCGGTATCAACGCCCCTTGAGGGAGCGATGATATAATATCCTCATGCGGACAGAGAATTTCCTGCTTCTATCTTTGTAGCCAAGTCTACTGCGCACAGACTGGAACCTCTGCCCTGCGGGATGTCACTTATGAGCCGGATGTCGAAGCGATGGATCGCTTTCTTCTAATCTCGCAACAGGTTGTGACCTTCAGCAGCACGAGGAATGTCCGTAATTTGAACATGAGAGGAGCCTGCACTATGTACATCGTTGGGATCGACATTGCCAAGAGGAAGCACGAGGCAGCGGTGATTGACGGCGAGGGCACCGTCATCATCAAGCCGTTTTCCTTCACCAACAACTGCTCAGGGTACAATCGGCTGCTGGCCATGCTCACCAAGGCCAAACTGCCGCTTGACGAGGTTTCCTTTGCAATGGAGGCCACCGGACACTACTGGCTCGCTCTTTTTACCAGACTTCAGAAGGAGGGCTTCCGTGTTCAGGTCATCAACCCGGTGCAGACCAACTCCATCCGCAGTTTCTATATCCGTCAGGCCAAAACAGATCCGCGGGACGCCCTGCTCATCGCAGAGGTGATTCGTTTCGGACACTTCTCCGAGTCTACCCTGCATCCCGAAAACATTTATGAGCTGCGGGAGCTGTGCCGTGGACGGCACGCCATCGTTTCCATGCAGGCAGATGTTAAGCGAAAGGTCGTTGCCCTGCTGGATCAGGTCTTTCCTGAATATGAAACTGCTTTCACCAATATGTTTGGCGATACTTCCATGGCAATTTTGCAAACCTGTCCTACGCCAAAGGAATTATCCGAGATGCCTTTTGAGGAGCTCTGCCATCTCATCGAAGTCTCCAGCCACAAGCGCTTCCGCATGGCGAAAGCGCAGGAGCTTCAGGCGCTTGCGCGCAATTCCTTTGGCTTCGCCATGGCCGGCGACGTTTTCAGCACGATGATCCGACTCTATGCAAAGCACCTCGTTTTCTTGAAACAGCAGGTTCGAGAAATGGACCGCAAGATCGCGGAGATCATGGAGACCCTGGACACGCCGATCACCACCATCACCGGCATCGGCCCGACCCTTGGCGCGTACATCCTCAGCGAGATCGGAGACATCAGCCGTTTTTCCTCCGCGGCAAAGCTTGCCGCCTACGCGGGGATCGATCCAACCATGCGGCAGTCCGGCGAATACAACGGCGTCAGAAACCGTATGTCCAAACGAGGGTCGCCGTATTTGCGACACGCTATTTGGCTGGCGACTTCATCAGCAGTACTTCACGATCCGGCGCTAAAGCTTTATTTTCAGAAAAAACGGGATGAAGGGAAGCCCTACATGGCGTCCGTGGGCCATGCCTGCAGGAAGATGGTTTCCATCATTTACGCCGTTATGAGAGACAACAAGGCCTATACGCCCTGCATCCCAAACGAAATTTCTGCTTGACAAATTATAGCCGGTCTGTGCTAAAATCGAACGGCTTTCGCCACTCGAAAACCTTCCTGTAAAGTTCGTTTTTTCGCCCAAAACCATTCCCGCAAATATCGCCAAAAAATTACCGCTACAACTCCGTCCCAAACCGCTTTTCATCGCGTTTTTCAACTTTTCTCACAAACGGCCCACGTTCGATCTCACTCCCGAAAGCGGGTACACACCCGGCTCTCGAAGAAAGATCGCGCACAAGGGCTCACACGGCGAAACAGGGGCCTTCCCTCCCTCGTCCACAGCGGGGCTTTGTGCCGCCAGTGAAATTGCTCTGAGCGCCGCATTTGTAACCTTGATTCCGCCACGCTTTTATATACATACATTTCCCGGTTCTCTGTGACCCCCACTATCAGCAACAGCTCTACCTCAGACCATCTTTCATCGCGTTTTTCAACTTCTCTCACAAACGCCCCACGTTTGCTTTCGCGGGCGAAAGTGGGTACACACTCGCCTTTCGAAGAAAGATCGCACACAAGGGCACACACGGCGAAACGGGGGGCGTTTCGGAAGGGGGTGGCTATCTCTACCCTCGGACCGTTTTGCGCGGTTCGGAAACCCTGCGTGGCCGGGACTTAAAACGGCGTACTTTGCCGCTTTGGGGCCTTGGCCGGGGGCGCTCCCGAAGAACGCAGAAAGCCTTCGGAGCAGCGATGCGCTTATGCGCGTCGCTGTTCCGAGGCGTCGCGGCCCCGCTGGGCTGCGTGATCTTTTTCGCTTCTGCCGAAGTTGCGGCTTGTATGCCCTGCGCTCAGGGCCTTTCCGTGTGTGCGAGGCGAGGGGTGGTATCACTACCCTCGGCGCGCTTTGCGTGCTGCTGAAACGCCGGACGGCCGCTTGTCAAAGCGGCTATTTGCCGTTTTCTGAGGTTGGGTAGCCTTCATTGATTTCAGCGGCGTAAAATGTGCTTGAAACAGGTACAGTCTACTTATGATAGACTGCAAGTAAAAAATCTATCATAAATAGACCAACAAAGAAAGGAGGCCCACATGGACGGTTACAAACTGGGCGTTGTTGAGACGCGTTTTGCAGAACTCATCTGGCAGCATGAGCCGCTGACCTCCGGCGAGCTGGTGAAACTATGCGAACAGGAGCTGCAATGGAAAAAATCCACGACCTACACAGTTTTGAAAAAACTCTGCGAACACGGTATCTTTCAGAACGAAAACGGCACGGTAACTTCCCTTCTCTCACAGGAGGGTTATAACGCCGTACAGAGCGAGAAATTTGTGGAGGACACCTTCGACGGTTCTCTTCCCGCGTTTCTGGCGGCTTTTACCACCCGGAAATCTCTTTCGGAGAAGGACATTGCGGAAATTCAGCGCATGATCGACCGCTGCGGAAAGGAGTGAGTCAATGGCCGCCGTCTTTTTGAAGCTCTTGAATCTAAGCATTTCCGCAAGCTGGCTGGTGCTGGCCGTGCTGGTACTGCGCCTGGTATCAAAGCGTTCGCCCAAGTGGGTGAATGTCCTGCTTTGGGGTATTGTCGCGCTGCGGCTGGTTTTGCCATTCTCCATAGAGAGCGCGTTGAGCCTGATCCCCAGTGCCGAAACGGTCAGTCCCACAGCCGTGCAGTTTGCCCCCGCGCCGACCATCACCAGCGGCGTGAGCGTCATCGACAATGCTGTGAATCCCTCGCTCAGCGAGCATTTTGCCGCCGTGCCAACAGCCAGCGTCAACCCGCTTTATGTGTGGGCGTATCTTGCGGGCTGGGTGTGGCTCATCGGTCTTGGAGCCATGCTGCTCTACGCGCTCGCGAGTTATCTTCGGCTGCGCCGGCGCGTGAGCGTGTCGCTCCTCATTCAAGATCACATTTATCTTTGCGATGCCATTTCCTCGCCGTTCATCCTCGGCGTTGTAAAACCACACATCTATCTGCCCTCCGGTCTGGACGAGGTGCAGCGGCAGAATGTACTGGCGCATGAGAGGGCGCATCTCGCGCGGCGTGACCACTGGTGGAAGCCGCTGGGCTTCGCGCTGCTTGCGGTTTACTGGTTCAACCCCGTGCTGTGGCTCGCCTATACACTGCTCTGCCGCGACATTGAACTGGCCTGCGACGAGCGGGTGATCCGCACGATGGACGAGAGCGCCGTCAAGACCTATTCCACGGTGCTGCTTGCGTGCAGTATGCCGCGCAAGGCAATCATCACCTGCCCGCTGGCGTTCGGTGAAGTTGGCGTCAAGGAGCGTGTGCGGAATGCGCTTCACTACAAAAAGCCCGCGTTCTGGGTGGTCGCGGCGTCGGTCACCGTGTGCGTCGTTGTGGCGGTGTGTTTTCTGACCGATCCGGAACACGAAACGATGAAGTGGGCGAAGAATCTGCGCGTGGATGATGTGGTGCGTGTTGAATTGACGATTATGCCGCAGGCGACCAACAAGCAGTATAAAGACTTCAATGCAGACGAAATTGCCGAGGCGGTTGCACTCATCAACAAAAGTAGCGGACGGTATATCAGTGAACCAGAGTCGCTCAACGGCAGTACGATGACACTCGTACATCACCACAGCTGACGGCGTGCAGCACACGTTGCGGAAAAACACCGATGGCAGCTATGCGGTGGACCTTGGCATCTATAAGTTTACTTCTGTCGACAATACAGTAGGAAACTATGACCCACAAACGGATACTCTATATTTCTCTGGCGCAGCGGATATTGGCGGCACTCTCGCGGCAGATGTAACCGCAGACGGGACCGGGCGCCTGATCGTTACATTGACAGAATCTCCCGTTTCCACAAGCTATCTTGCCGCAGGCGCGGTGTTTACTTTCTGGCCCCGCGTGACCGGATACCCCCAGTACGATGTGGTGTTGGCCAATATCTGCGATCTCCGCCTCGCCGGTACACACGGCATCGAAACGGAGTTCAGTTCTGATCTTTTGACAGCGAATGACTACTACCAGACACCCGGCTGGCTGCTGCGCGATCTTGACGGTGATGGGATTCCTGAGCTGCTGCTCGGTGCGAATCGGGATGAAGGACACGCCGTGATTTTCAACATCTACCGCTATGGCGGTACGAGAGCCGTCTGCGTGGTCAACGGTTGGAACCGTAACCGCTGGTATCTCTGCACCGATGGCAGTCTGGCAAACGAAGGCAGCAGCAGCGCATTTGAAAGCAGCTACTCTTACTACCGCTATACCAGCGGAGAGTTACAGCATCTGGAAACGTTGCTGTATCTGGATGACGGTTCCGGCGGCTCACCATGGCGCTACTCCGTCACAACGGATCAGTATGTCAACAGTGGTGACTTTCACTCTGTCACCGAGGCCGAAGCAACTGCCGTGATGGACAAATACACCCACGAAACGCTGATTCTTACGCCATTTGTGGTATGAGGATAGATAGTGTGGACTGTGGCGCAAGGTTGCAGCTCGCCAGTCCTCTACGGATATTACAGCCTCTGACCCACTTTTGACCCAGAACGCGAAAAAAGCGGGCAGGGCTGGACGGAAACAATGGAAAATCCGCCGAGCGAACGGTGGTAAAAAGCACAAATCGGAGCCGAAACGACTCCGATTTGTGCGTGAGACAACCTACGGAACCAGAAGGCCGGGGGTTCGAATCCCGTCACGGCGACCAAAAGTCCTCGAAATCGTCTGATTTCGAGGACTTTTGCCATAAGTTCCGTATTTAGGGTGTTGCCATTTTTTTGACCCAAACGTTGACCCCAACGGGAGCGGGTAGCGGAAAGCATCAGACGGCACGGGAGAGGATATTGCCCATTGTTTGTGCCGCTTTGAGTTGTGCGTCCGTGGTCACGTGGGCGTAAGTGTCCAGCGTGAAACCCGCGGAGTAGTGACCGAGCATACTGCTGACGGTCTTGACGTCCACGCCGTTCTGCAGGGCCATCGTTGCGAAAGTGTGGCGGAGATCGTGGAATCGGATGCGGGGCAGCCCAGCCCGTTTCAGCACCCGCTGGAGCATGTGCAGGACGCTGTCCGGTGACATGGGGCCTCCGGTGGGCGATGGGAATACCCACTCGCTGTTACCATCTTTGCATTTCTGCATTTTCAGAACGCTTATCGCATCTGCCGACAGCGGCAGTGTGCGGTAGGCGTTTTTCGTTTTCAACGGTGCTTCGACCACCTTGCTGTTCTGCCGTGAGATGGCCCGTTGCACCCTGACTGCACCGTGTTCAAAGTCCATATCTGTCCACTTCAGTCCCAGCAGTTCGCCCCGCCGAAGTCCGGTAGCGAGGTCGAGGTAGTAGAGCTCGTACACGCCGCTGTCCCTGGCTTCTTGAAAGAAGGCGCTGAGTTGGTCGGCGGTCAGGGTCTTCATTTCCTTGTGTTCGACTTTCGGCAGGGCGCAGCCCTGCGTTGGATTCTTGCTCACCAACTTCTGTTCCATAGCGAGGTTGTACGCCGAGCCGATCATCTGATGGATGTTTCGCACGGTTTTCGGTGCTAACCCTTTCGGCTTTTTTCTTGGCCTCAATGCGGTCTACCCGGCCACCGTCCAGCAGATGCTTGTAGAACCTCTGCAAGTCCAGAGAAGTGAGATCTGCCAGCGGGATGCCGCCGATCTGCGGCTTGATGTGGTTTTTCAGAAAGCCTTGCGAGGTTTTGAAGGTGGACGGTCTGAGTTTTACTCTGGCGTAGTTCTCCATCCAGACTTCCAGCCATGTTCCCACGGTGTAAGTTTTCGCTTTGCCGTAGTCGATTCCCACGTTTTCCTCGATGGCTTTTTTTCAGTTTTTCCTTTTTACTTCCGCTTGCGTCTTGCCGAGGACGTTTTTGATGATGGACTTCCCTGTTTCGGGATCGTGGCCGACTGTGTACCGGCCCTCCCAGCGTCCGTCCTTTCGCTTGCGGATGTTCCCCTCGCCGTTTGCTCGTCTTTTTCGGCATGATATCAGCCCCTTTCGCAACGAACAATACCGTAACCAAGGGAACAAAGCTACCGAAAAGCCGAACTGTTATCAGAATTTGCCCATCGGAACCACGCCGCCTTATCATTTGCTATTGCGGCCAATCGGAACCACAGCCGGTCCTTTTCTTTGCAGCTATTGCGGCGCAAAATTTTTTCTGGTCGAAAACAGCAAATGCCGGGAACGTCCACCTTGAAAAGTCTGCTACCGCTTCTTTCACCCAAGACTGCGAAAACGCCCGCCAAGGTGCACCTTAGACTGCGGTTTCAAATGTGCAGTTTGCGGCTGAAAAACAACTACACCCAAAATCGAACGGCCTTCGAAAAACTGCAGTCGGCAAAAATCTGCACCGGTCAGGCTGCCTGCTGAACGTCCCCGCAGGGGGCTTATGCATCCGAAAACGCCCGGTACCCGCATCCACTCCCGGTACTTCACAGGCGGCAGCCCAAGCGGGTTGCGTGTATAGACCCTGACGCGGTTGTAGTAGATAAAAATATAGCGAAAAATGATCGTTTTGACCTGTTCTCTTGGCAGCTTGTACGCCGCGATCTGATAGATCTTCTCTTTCTTAAGCGTGGCGAAAAAGCTCTCCATCCGTGCGTTGTCGAAGCAATGTCCGGTTCCGCTGAGGCTCTGTACCATGCCGCAGCGAGACAGCTCTGCCCATGAATTTATTGATTATGACAACACCCCTGAAAATCAGGCAATTGAGGAGATGGTGCGTCAGTCCCTGCGTAATATTCTGGATCTGCTCCCGCCGAAGGATTATGAGCTGATCTACGAGCTTTACTTCAAAAACCGCTCCGAAAAGGAATATGCACAGATGCTTGGGGTCTCTCAGCAGGCCATTCATGTGCGGAAAAAGCGCATTCTGAAAAAAATTAAAAATAATTTGGATGAGCAGGGTTGTTAAGATGCCAGTTTTCTCCCGTATACATGCGAGAAGAAAAGAATCTTCTTGTGAACATCGAAAACTGAATATCCGGTGACGAATAACGTCAGCTGACGGTCCCCCGGCGAGGGGGAACAGCGATGCGGCGAATGCGCGAAGACCACCTGCATCGGAATTACTCCGATGTCAATGAACGGCCAATAAGGTGCAGAGCGAAACTCATTCAGCCAAAAGCGGGCATGGCAGCCCGTCTCGCAATGATCCCGTCAGCCTATAATGGTACATCCTGTCCAGCCACAGCCGCAAGCAATGGGGGCAGCTCGGAGAGATCCTCGGAGGGGTTAGATTCCCGATGGGCGCTGCCAGGCGCCGGTTCGTTCAACCGCCCAACGGTCCGGGAAGTAGTGTCGAATAGGACTGAGCAAAAGAACTTTAAAAAATATAATGAGGGCCGCTCCATATCCGGGTATAGCAATACGCTTCCAACCAAGACAGGAGCGGCCCTCTGTTTTTATTTCTGAGCTAAAAGATGTGTTTTCAACAGCACATTCTCTAAGGCTCTATGGTCTTCATGTAACTGCCACCAGCAGGGCTTCAGAAAGCAGAGAACATTCTCTGCCCATCTGTAGTCATCCGGCTGCAGCGTTCCCATTATGACACCGCGCTGAAACGCGGCGTTTCGTTTCCGCACAGACGCTTCCACACCGGCCTGCGCCAAATGCGCGTTCAAAAAACCGCAAATGACAGCCGCTTCTTCCGTTGTATAAAGCATAGTTCTCCTCCCTTTCCACAAACAGGCACCATTGTAACATGATACCCTATTTTTGAAATCGGCTGTTTCCACAAGAATCCAGCCGAAAGTTTTATGCAAACGCTTGTTCGATTTATGGTGCTGTGCTAAGATCCCATAACGAAAACTCCCAAACCCATTTGTGAAAGTGGGCTTGGGAGTTTTCATTATCATTCAATTAACTCACAAAAGGAGGAAACCGAATGAATCCAAACGCAGATTATCTCGGCATCGTCACCATGCTTCGCAGCCTGCGGGAGCAGGGTCTCGTCAGCGGCAGCGAAGCCAAAAAAATCGCCGCACGACTGAGGGTACAGCTTGGCGCGGACATCATTATTTCTCTTTGATTTCTTCGCTTTTATGATAGCTATTGCGGATGTTATATGGTATTGTGTGTTACTGACGAAGGAGGTGGCAGAGGAATGAGTGATAAGGAGAAAACCAACGGTTCTCTGGCGATGGCTCCGCGGGTCATTACGATCCCGGCAGCGAATCAGGAAACCGCACGAAAACTCCGCGTGGCAGCGTATACCCGTGTCAGTTCCAACTCCAAGGATCAAGAACACTCCTTTGCCGCGCAGAATGCCTACTTCTCCAAACTCATCACAGACAACCCTGATTGGGAGTTGGCAGACATATATGCCGACCAGGGCATCACCGGCACGTCCATAGACAAGCGGGATGACTTCCTACGGATGATGGAGGACTGCCGAAAAGGGCGCATCGACCGCATCCTTGTGAAATCTTCCTCCCGCTTCGCCCGAAATACCAAGGAAAGTCTGGCGGCTGTACGGGAACTGAAGTCTCTCAACATCAGCGTCTACTTTGAGGAGCAAAACATTGACACCGCGCAGGCCACCGGCGAAACACTCACAGCAGTCTTCTCAGCTCTGGCCCAAAAGGAAAGTGAAGCGATCTCTGAGCGGATGCGCCACAGCTACCAGATGCGGATGCAGCGCGGTGCCTTCTCCACTCACTGTGCCCCCTACGGCTACCGGCTGGTTGAAAATCGGCTTTGAGGTTCATTGAGGAAGAAGCCGTCATCATCCGACGAATTCTTCGACCGCTACCTCTCAGGTGTCAGTATGGAGGATATTGCAAAGGAGATCACGGCGGGCTGGGCAACGCCCACCACGGCACCCCCTTTGGCAGGTTCGCATCCAATACATTCTGCGAAATGAAAAATATGTCGGGGACTCCCTGCTGGGGAAAACTAAATACACCACACTCACTCTCCCCCACCGGAAAATAGAGAATAAGGGTGAGGGAGTCCAATATTTTATCGAAGGAAGTCATCCTCCCATCGTCAGCCGCACGGTGTTTGATAAGGCGCAGCAGCTTCTATCGCGAAAAAGCGCCGTCATTCCCCCTCGGCCGCCGCTCCCCATCCCCTTTCACGGAAGATCGTATGCGGACATTGCGGCGCGTTCTGTAAAAGGAAAGAAAACCCGCGGCACCGCCTACTGGATCTGTCGCCAGACACATAATAAAAATGCCGGGAGCTGCCCAACCATGCAGATCCCCGAAACAGATCACAGAAGCATTCCTTCGTGATATATTTCACGCTCAAGCATCATGGCGATCAGGTGCTGACCCAGCTCATTCAGGATCTCCAGGCAGCCAAAAACGGCAAGCTGCTTTGGAGCGAGGATATTGTAGAACTCAATAAGCAAATAGCGGACATTGCGTGTCAGGAACGATTATTGGCCCAGCTCAAGCAGCAGGCCGTGGTCGATCCTGATATTTTTATATTCCAAAGCAATCAACTGGCTGAGCAGCGCCGCGATGCAAATCTGAAAAAATCCCGCATTCTCCGTTCCGAAGACGATCAGACAGTCCAACGCAACACAGGAGCTTCTGGACATTCTGGAAGATGGGCCGGATCTGCTGATGACCTTCAATGAGGCACTGTTCAGCGAATTGGTTGAGACGATTACCATTCAGGATAACAGCACCATCCGCTTCCGCCTGATCAACGGGCTGGAGCTTCCGGAACACATTGAAAGGAAAAAATAAACCGATGGCAAAAACGAAAAAGGTCTTTGGCTACCGTATGGAGCTTGGGGACATCGTCCCTTCTCCGCAACGAGGCCGACACGGTGCGGTACATCTACACACGGTACCTCGCCGGCGTCGTCATTCCAGTGCTTTGCAGAACGAGCTGAATCAGAAAGCGCTCCCCTATCACACCGGCAAGTCCTGGAACAAAAATATGGTGGCGCGAATTCTGGAGGATGACCGGTATATCGGTGAGAAAGAATTCCCGGCGCTCATCCCAACGGAGCAATTCCACGCCGCCCAGGAACGCAGGAAAGAGATGTGCCCCGAGTATAAGCAGACACCTGCGCAAAAGGAGTTACGCAAGCTGTGCGGCGGCACCGTACCCGACAGCGTTGCACGAAAAGTCCTCAAGATACTGAATCAGATGGTCGACGATCCGCAGATCATCAAGATAGAAACATCCGGTGTTCCCACCACAGAAGATATCCGGCAGCTCCAGCAGGAACTGGACACGCTGCTGCAGACACCGCCTGTAGATGAGGACACCGCACGGCAAAAAGCCTTGGAGGTCGCGTCCCTAAAGCTGGCGAGTGTCAAAACGGAGGAATATGAATCACACCGGCTCCGCCGCATCCTTGGTTCGCAGGCAAAGCTGTGGGAGCTGGACGCAAACCTCCTGCGGCAGAGCATCCGAAGAATCACCTATGACAGTAAGACAGTCAAAGTCCTGCTGAAAAACAATCAAGTCTTAGAGGAGTGTGATGATACATGACGCAGTCCCGCCCTGAACCGAAGGTCATCGTGATTCCCGCAAAGGAGGAATCGCCGCAGGATCAGGAAAAGAAGAAAAATCTCCGGGTAGCCGCATACTGCCGCGTGTCCACGAAAAAGGACGAGCAGCTCAACAGCTACGAAAACCAGAAAGCATACTACACGGAAAAAATCATGGCAAACCCCGACTGGACGATGGCGGATATTTTCGCGGATGAAGGCATCACAGGCACTTCCGCCTGCAAGCGCAAGGATTTCCTGCGCATGATCCGCCAGTGCAGGCAGGGCAAAATCGACATGATCCTTGCCAAATCCGTCTCCCGCTTCGCCCGTAATACCGTGGACACGCTGAACTATACCCGCGAACTGCGCGGCATGGGCATCCCGGTCATCTTTGAGGAGCAGAATATCAACTCCATCTACCCGGAAAGCGAGTTCCTGATCACCATCCACGGTGCCTTCGCACAGTCCGAAAGTGAGGGCATCTCCTCCCGTGTTAAGTGGGGCAAGCATCAGGCGATGCGAACGGGAAAGGCGAATATCCAGTACAAGACCCTGCTGGGCTATGAAAAAGGGCCCGACGGGAATCCTGTGATCATTCCGGAGGAAGCAGAAACTGTCCGCCAGATTTTTGAATGGTACCTTGCCGGAAAAACACTGCGCGGGATATCCGTCTGGCGCTGGTGGCCGGCGGGTTCCGGAACGCCGTTGGAACCACAGACTGGACCACCAGCAACCTGCGGTCCATCCTCACTGACGAAAAATACTGCGGAGACGCCCTGCTCCAGAAAACATTCGTTCAGGATTGTATCAGTAAAAAATCGGTCCCAAACACAGGGCAGCTCGCCAAAGTCCTGATCCAAAACAACCATGAAGCCATTATCAGCCACGGGACCGATTCGATGCCGTGCAGCTTGAACTCGCGCGGCGCCGTGCGCAGGACGGCCAGCTCAAGAAAAAGCGCCCCACGGGTCAGCGGAAAATTCAGCGGCAAATACGCGCTCAGCGGTCTGCTATTCTGCGGCGAGTGCGGTACGGCGTACCGCAGAGTGGTGTGGACACAGCACGGTGAGAAACGAGCCGTATGGCGCTGCACGAGCCGCTTGGACTATGGCAAGAAATACTGCTGAATCTCCGACGCTGGATGAGGATCCGCTCCAGCAGGCAATTCTGAACGCCATCAACTCCGTCATGTCCGATCATAGCGCTTTGGCAGAGCAGCTTAGAGATACGATGGAGCAGGAGCTTGCGCCGATTCCCGGTGAGAGCATGAGCCTTGGAGATATTGACCGCGCCATAGCAGACTTGGGGCGGCAATTCACCGCCCTGCTGAGCGAGGCCGCCGATGCGGACGACGCGGACAGCTACACTGCACAGTTCCAATCTATCTCCACGGCAATGGCAGAGTTCAAGCGCCGCAAGGCCATCATCCAACAGCTGCGACAAGAGCAGGATCAAACAGACCGCCGCATGCAGAGGGTCACAATGGCGCTGAAAAGCACATCGAACAGGCTCACGGAATGGGATGACGGCACGATCTATCAGCTTTTGGAAAAGGTCACCGTCCTGTCTAGTGAGCGCATCCGGTGACGCTGCAACGGGACGGCCTGGAAATTGAACAGGCTGTAGAACAGCCCAAAAGGAGGAAATTCGCATGATTTATGTGACTGGCGACTGTCACGGAAACTTCCGGCGTTTCCAATCGGAATGCTTCCCGGAACAGGCTAACATGACGAAGGATGACACGGTCATCATCGCAGGAGACTGCGGCGGCGTGTGGTTTGGCGACAGCCGTGACGATGAAACGCTGGACTGGCTGGAACGTCTGCCCTTCACGCTTGCCTTCGTCTGCGGCAACCATGAAAACTATGACGCGCTGGAACGATATGCCGGTGGACGATTGGCACGGTGGCAAGGTACACCGTATTCGTCCTCATGTGCTGCACCTGACGCGCGGCCAGATCTTCGAGCTGGAGGGCTGCCGCTTCTTCACCATGGGCGGCGCAAAAAGCCACGACATCGAGGATGGGATTCTGGAGCCGGATACCTCGGATTTTGAGCGAAGGCTCACGATGCTCCA
>VOFI01004040.1_pt1 | contig 26904 bp, 31 predicted proteins | sample 5384131 | NCBI WGS metagenome assembly VOFI01 (sample SAMN12384728, study PRJNA508395) | human gut metagenome | isolation source: healthy gut H | host: Homo sapiens | reverse complement strand
TATCAGATGGAAATTCCGAGACTCCCGTTTTTACAGAGGATTTCTCTCTTTGCAATCGATCCTGATATTAAAGTACAGGTTACCGTGAAAGATACCGGCTCAGAGGTTGCATCTGAAACAGGAACCCTCAACAGCCAGTTCAGTATTTCGGTTCCAAACGCCAAGCTGTGGTCGCCGGAAAGCCCCTTTGACACGGTAGACAGTTATTTTGGAATGACGATCTAGAGGTGGATATCAGCTTATAAAATGATGACGCCTGTTTTGTTCGGCACATTAGACACGGTTAGACACGTTATTTTGGAATGAGAAAGAGGCGCTTGAATATCATCCGGATGAAGATGGATATCAAGCGCTTATACTGGGCGGATAAAATAGGTGAGCCTGTTGCAGGATATGCCCAGCATGTCGATGAACAAAAGGGCATGAAGGATCCCAATATGCCAGCGGGAGAGCCCTATATTGATCCGGATGCTCTGGAACATGGTTTGACCGCAATGATTGAACAACTGTATAACCATGCCTCTATTGTGGACTGGGTCGTGTTCAATGAAAGCTGGGGACAGCTTCCAGTAGGGTGTGACGTCAACGACCGCAACGGCTCAGAATACTATGTGAAGCTGGCGGAGGATTTGGATTCGAGACAGGTGCAATCATCACCGATACTACTAAGGAGCATATGTGGGTAGAAACACCGTGCCGCGCAAATTGGAACGCATACTCTCAAAGGGAACTGGAATCTTTTGTACGGCGATTTTGTCCAGCATATAATCCATTTAAACGAGGATCAAGGTCTGGAAGGAACTATTTACACCGAAATTTGCGACTATGAGGGTGAAACCGGGGGCCTGTTAACCTATGACAGGCAGATCGTAAAGATCGATCCCTTAAAGATCAGAGACCTTAATCTAAAAGTTTTGAAAAAAGGATCGTTTTGGCGATATTGGTTTTGATTTTGAGGATGGCCAAAGCTTAGGCTGGACCTTCTATAAGGGCGATTGGAACGTTACCGATGGCCAATACTGCGTGGCTTCCGGGAATGAGGATAAAGCGTTGTATTATAATGTTGAGGTTCCCCAAAACTTTACGCTGGAAGGGCGGATTTCAGTATCCGATGGAGAAGGAAGCCTGATATTCAACGTACGTAATGCTATCGGTGGTGCAGACAACTTTGAAGGTTATCTTTGCTGGAATCGATGCAACCGGAAAGGTATGGCTGAACCGCTATGATGTTGACTGGAATACTCATGGCGCGGCTCCGATTTATACTAGCACCGAATTGAAATCTAAGAATATGGTGATCACACCGAATACGGCATATCAAATGAAAATTGTGAGAAACGCTGGCAATATTAATGTATATATAAACGATAAGCTGATGCTGGCTGCTTACGACGATACCTATACAAATGGCTTTATCGGTGTTCGGGGTGGTACCGAAAATACGGTCAGGTTCGATGATATTTCAATTGTAAAGCTTGACGACACGCTGGAATCAATGGAGTTTACGGAAAAAATTTGATGAAAACGCAGATAACTGGAATCCGGTAGATGGTTCCTGGAACTGGAACGGCGCTGGCGCTTATACCGGAACCGGAAAAACTGTATTATCCGACGGAACTCGATTTCACTTTAGAAGCGGATATCACTTTGGATCACGGCGGACAAGCCGGATTGATGTTCAACGCTTCCCTGGCGGCGGCGGGGAACGATAACTTCTATGGCTACGGGATTGGCATCGATTCCGCTGGCTATTTCTGGCTTGCGAAATTCCTGGGGCCGGATAAGCCTGCGGCTGGCTGGGCCGACCATAGACTGCTGGCTCAATTAGATCCCGCCTCTGGTGTTACATTCGAAGTAGGGAAGACTTATCATGTAACCATTAAAAGGATTGGAGATAAAATTCATTGCTATGCGCAAGAGAAGGATTCCGGTCAGGAACCCTATCATATTCAGGCAGAGGATATTGTCTTTACGTCTGTCGGTACCATCGGGATCAGAAACATCGGTGAGTCTAATACTTATGACAATATTCGCCTGACGGCTGATAAACCGGCAGGGTTACCGGAAATTGACCGTCTGGAGGTCACCGCTCCCGCCGTGTTGGAATATGAGATAGGGAAGCTCTGAACACAGACGGTATGGTGGTCAAGGCGGTGTACAGCGACGGTAGCAGCAAGGTTCTAACTGCCGAGCAGTATATCCTAAGCGGTTTTTCCGCTGAAACGACCGGAGAGAAGTTGGTAACAGTTTCCTACACGGAAGGTGGTGTGACCAAGACAGCATCCTTTACCGTAACCGTGAAGGAGAACTCCGGAAGCAGTGAAGATCCGGGCAGTAGCGGGGATCCGGGCTCTAGTAGCACAGATCCAGGCAGCAGTGAAGATCCGGTTAGCAGTGGGGACCAGGGCTCTAGTAGCACAACTCCAGGTAGCAGTGAAGAACCTGGAACTGGTAGTAGCGGCTCTGAAAGCGATGGAACAGAATCCGGAACCGGCAGCGGGACAGAGAACAATAATAACGCTCAGACCGGCGACGGAATGACAGTACCGATTATTGTTATAAGCCTGCTGGTTGCGGCGAGCGCGGGAATTGCGGTTGTCTTAGGCAAAAAACGCAGACTTGGATAAACTGAACAGAGGTCGAAATTTGGAACTCAAAAAGGAGGCATCCAGATTCCGGCCTCTTTTTCTATGTTATAAACCCAGTGTTCAAGCCATTTTTGAGGTTTATCCCTTTTTGTGGAAATGGGACATCAAAAAGCAAAAAACAGAAAAACGGGTTGCAAAAACAATCAAATGTATCTATTTCGAACCGGGGATTCTCATTTTGTTGAGGATGTCTTTTGATTTTTGGGTTAATAAATTCTTTCAAATAGCATTAAACCAGCGGACAACAATTTCGTCACTCCCTCCCAAAGAAAAACCGCATGGTTAAGCCGTTTTAGGCTTTTTCTGTGCGGTTTGTTTTTTGTTAAATGAGCAAAAAATAGCAATAAATAATGTGTTTTAAATTGATTATGCAAGTCAAAACTAAAAATCCCTCCCTACTTTTCTGGTAGGGAGGGAAAACTTATATTTTTTGCGCCTAATCTTAACATGGCACTTGTTCACAGATCTGTCCATCTTTTTAAGGATTTCCTGCATGATGAAATAGGTCATTTCCTGGTTAAGAATCAGGGTGTTAAGGTTTTCATTGATACATTCTAAGTACATTAATAATTTCTTTGTTTTCATAACTCTGTCTCCTTTCATCAATACCTTACTATTGGCACATGCCTTTGTACTCAGGCAAGAGGACACTAAGTGATAAAAAAAGAGACTTGCGGTTCACGAGAGTTTTATTGCATGCCTTTTTTAAACATGTTTATTTGTCATAAAGGGATACTATATATTGTAATAACTTTTAGTTTGCACACTAAATATTATACACAAAAAAATCTGTTTATTAAAGTATACCATTTGGTTGAAAAAGAATCAATAGTAAAAGCCCTCCATACCGAAAACGGTAAGGAGGGCGGAGTGAACAGAGGTCAAAATTTCGAACTCAAAAATGAGGCATCCAGATTCCGGCCTTTTTTTCTATGCTATAGCCCCAGCGTTCAAGCCGTTTCTCGAGGTTTATCTTTTTTATAGAAATGGGAATCAAAAAGCAAAAAACAGAAAAATGGGTTGCAAAAACAATCAAATGTATCTATTCTGAACCGGTGATTCTCATTTTGTTGAGTGCTCGTTTTGATTTTGGGTTAATAAATTTATTCCAAACGGTATTAGACCAGCGGACAACAATTTCGTCACCCCCTCCCAAGAAGGGGTGATGAAATTGTTGTCATCCCGATTTTTTAGTATTCATGCGGGTTTCCGGGCTTTTTAGGGCCGATTTTTCAAAATCGCCCCACCGTGGATGTCTAACCCCCAAAAGAGCAAAAACAGCAAAAACCGCCTTCTTGTTACTGCTCAGGAAGGCGGTTTTTTCATTTTTTAGACACCGGCAGAGAAATGATTTTCGATGGTCCGACCGGACTGTCCTGGGAATTGACAAGAGAAGGAGGAGATGAGGGTTGGCCGGCAGCCGGGACGGAAGAAATGACTAAGCAGCCATCCTTTTCTTCAATGGAAACAGATATTTCCCCTTTTTCCAAATTTAAGTGATGGAGAAGTTCAGTAGGGAGAACAATTCTGCCCAACCCGTCAACTGCGCGAAAATACCGCGCAGCCATTACCTCCTGAAGATTAGATTTCCCATTCCCGTCTGGATTGTTCCAGCGGTTCATAAATAGATTGTAAAGCCCGGCTTCACCGGGCCAGTTTAACATCCTGAAGGTACATGGGAGAAGTACGCCCTTTTTCCGTTTTCCTCCTCTCTCCCCCAGGATTTACCGACTGGAAAAGAACAAATTTCTTACATCAGGAAGCTTTTCATGGTTTCCCATCGGAAAAATAAGTTTTCAACAGAGCAAGCGAAAGGATGAGGAAAACAGGAAGAGAGGCATTTGAACACAGGCTACCGCAGGGAACCGGAAGCTGTTTTCATCATATACTTCACAATGCATACCAGATCGGGGGAGAGACAAACGACGTTCTTATTTCCATGGCCTTCCGGCACTGCATGGTAAGTTTTATCGTAATAAATGGGATGGATCGAGCTTAAATCAGTAAAATGCAGAATTTGAATAGGCCGGTCCTTTTCAGCTTTAATCTTTTCAAAATCATCACCGGTAACAATCACATGTTTGTCCTTGTCATATTCAAAGCCCTTAACAACATCTTTGTTTGTAATTTCCTTGCCGCATCCTAGGTAGCCGTGTATAAGGCGATGGGAATATGAACTAGGCCGAAAGAAATAGCTCCTTTGTGGGATGCAGCCATTTGATATACCTCGTTTGTTTTTAGTTAGGTTTTCCGAGAATGTTTGGATTATGTTTTTCCGGTAGAGGATACACAGGGGAGATACCGGCCGTCTTCCGGTGCGTGGAGAATGTGCCAGCGGTAAAGATATCTCCCATTTTTATCACAAAGCACGAGATAAACTCCTCCTGAGTAAAATACCGGTAGTCTGTATATCCGACCTGTTCAGAAATTTCATAAGTCAAAAGAGTAGTGGTGGTTAAAAGACGCTGTGCTTGTTTGATCCGAATTTGATTTAAATAATCAACAAAAGAAATATTCTCTTCTTTCTTAAATATGTGGCTGAAATAGTTGGGGTTCCGTCCTAGATAATCAGCCACATCCTGTACAGAAAGAGGTTTGCCATAATTATTTTTAATATAGTATTTGGCTTTTTCCAGTAACACATTTTGAGGCGGGGGCTCACTGACTTCTCTCGCGATTTTATCAATAATATCTTCCAGTTCTTCGATGTTAATGGGTTTCAGCAGATAAGACAGAACGTTGAGAGTAATGGCCTTTTGGCATACTCAAATTCCGCGAAGCCGGACAATATAATCAGTTTAGTATCAGGACTGGAGATGCGAAGCTTCTCTGCCAGCTCAAGTCCGGACATTTTGGGCATTTTGATATCTGTGATTACAATATCAAATTTTTTAATGCCGCACTTTTCTAAAGCATCGCTTCCCGACCGGGCGGTATCTACAAAGGTTACCCCATGAGCTTCCCAGTCGATGCTGTTTTTAATCCCTCACGGATGTTCATTTCGTCGTCGACAATAAGCAAATTCATGAACCATCCTCCTTGTCATTGATCTGATGAATTGCCGGAACTTTGATTTTTTACAAAGGTACCCTTTCCTAAACGGCTCCTGAATCGAATACCAGCCTGAGAACCGTAATAAAGCTCCAGCCTTTTTTTTGATGTTGGCAATAGCAAAGGAGTCGTCCCGCGTGAACCCGACTGTGTTTATTTTTTTCTACTGTTTCCCTGTCCATACCGCTGCCGTTGTCGAGCAAACGGATCATAAGAGCTCCGTGGCGCTTTTTACCGACAAAATAATCATACAGCTTTCCTCTTTGTCGGGAAAGCCATGCTGAATGGAATTTTCTATTAAAGGTTGCAACAGAAGCTTTGGGATCATAAAGCCTTCAGCGTCTGTTTCGATGTTTACCCGAAAGTCGAATTTATCGTGAAAGCGAAGGTGCTGAATGGACATATAGGTTTCGATCAGCTTTACCTCCTCTTGTACCGGTACGAATACATCCTCGTGATTTAAATAGTAACGATATAAATTGGAAAGATGATAAATTTCATCGGCTACCTCTTTGTCCTTGTTTTTAAGAGCAATCCAACGCAGAGTGTCCAGAGTGTTGTAGAGAAAATGAGGGTTGATCTGGGATTGGAAATAAAGAGTTTTAGCGAGCTGCTCCTGACGCATGATCTCCCGGTTTTTTTCGATATATTCATTTAAGCTGTCTACCAATTGATTGAAACCGTTATAAATCACTTTCATTTCACGATTTCCCTTTTTTAGCTCCAATCTTGAGAGCGGGGCGTCGGAATCCATGCTTTGGATGGATTCATTCAGCTTGTACATAGGGGAAACGACAAGATGAAGAAAGCGGTAGGAAAGAATAATAAAGAGAAGTGCGAAAATGGCGGCAAATATGATCAGGGGGAGAATAAAATTATTTTCCTGAAGCAGCTTTGCGGGATCAAATTTTTCAGTTAGAAGGAATTTATCATTGACATCGACGGTAATTTCATCAAGCCGGTGCTCATGACGTTTTCGCCGGTCGATTCGGCGGCTACTCGAACGAGAGAGCCGCCTCTTTCTTTTAAATACAGCTGACGAAAAATACCCGAACCGGTTCCTAAATAAATATCCCTAAGATTCCGCTCAGCCACATCGATGCGCACGATGCCGATGCATTTTTAGAGGTTAAATGATAGACCTTTTGATAATAGGAAACGATATGATATGTTTTATCCGCTAGGGGTATAATATTTGGTGGCACCCGAAAAGACCCAGTCGCTGTAGGCTTCGTTGCCGGCAAATGAGGTATCGTATGGATAAGGCTCTGTTTGAGTGTAGCCCACAGAGAGAATGTTGCGCTGTTCCGGCGTCATTACACTGATGTGAACAATATTCAGATCATAATATCGGTTTAATCCCAGAATCGTGTTAAAGGCCTGGGCCTGGGCTTGAGCGGAAATATAGGGGCTGACATTGGTAATCAGCATTTCCTGGATTTTACTGTTGATTGAAATATCAAACGCAAAAGCTTTCAATTTGTTCAAGATAGTTATTTAATGCGGCGCTGGCAGAATCTACCTCATAGCTCATCTTGTCCAGTTCCCGCTGGTGAATTATCTTTAATGCAAAAATATTCAAAACGATCGTCACAATGATCAGGGGAACAAAAAACTGTAAAAAATATCGAGTTACGCTTCCCGCCAGACTGATTTTATAAATTTTGTTTCTTTTTGCCATAGAGGAAAGCCTCGTTTCTGTGGAATTTTAAAAGTAAAAGACAGGAAAAACCAAACTTTTTCAACACATTCTAAGTTTTGCGGCCTACAAAACAAAAAAAAACATATGATAGAATAAACATATAGATTACATAATATATAAAAAAAAAAATTGTGTATCTATACTAATATTTTCGAAGGAGAGTATAGCATATGAAAAAACGTTTGTCAATCGTAAGTATGGCCTGCGCTTGCGCGCTGGTATTAGGACTGGCTTCCGGATGTTCGAACGGTGGTTCTGGTACCGGAACTAGTTCCGCTCCGGCCGGTCAATCCTCCGGGGAAACAGCCGGCAGCGGCGAAGAAATCGTCATTCGTTATATGACCTGGGAGGACGGCGACTGGCAGAATTTTACTCAGGAATTTATCGATAAGTATATGGAAGAGAATCCCGGTATCAAAATTCAGTATGAACCGACGGCGGGCTCTGAATATATGCCCAAGCTCCAGTCCGCCTTGGCCTCTAATAACGAGCCGGATGTTATGTGGGTAGATCAATGGGTGCCCTTATTCCAAAACGATATGTTCGAAGATTTGAAGCCACTGGCAGAGGCCCAGGGTTATGACCTGAGCGCTCACAATGAAGAACACCTAAAGATGGCGACCTACAATGACAAACTTTATGGCCTGACTGGATGGGCCGGTGTGGTAGGCGTAATTTATAACAAAGAGCTGTTTGATCAGGCCGGCGTCGCTTATCCTGAATATGGCTGGACATGGGCTGAGTGTTACGAAGCGGCTGAAAAGATCACACAGGGTGAGGGCGCAGAAAAGATCTACGGCATTAGTATGCCGGCCAGCGATTTTAACTCCATTGAAAACATCCTGTGGAATGGCGATGCCTACATTATTGATGACGAATTGAATTATGACGGTGTATTGAATTCTGATAAAATGGTGGAAGCTTTTGAATGGTTTGCCAGCTTTACTAAAAATGGTCTTTCTCCGGAACCTTCCTCTTTGATGCCCTGGGCGGTGACGAGGAAATGTTCAAGCAGGGCAAGATCGGTATGATCTTTAAAACCTCTGGTTATATCGCTTCCGTGGAATCCAGCGGCGGTTTTGATATGGAAAATATGGGAACGGTTTGTCTGCCGGTGAAAGAAGAGGACATGACCCCGGCGGTAAATACTCTGCTGACCAATCCTATTTGCTTGTCTAAAAACAGCCAGCATAAGGAAGAAGCCTTTAAATTCCTCACCGCCCGGGTCGGCAAGGAAACACAGACAGATTTCTGCTCCAGAGGCTGGACTATGCCGAATGATCCGGAAATCGTGGAGGATCTGGGACTGATGGATGATCCGCTTTATGCCACTTATGGGGATACTATCGTAAACACCGATAAGTATGTTTATCCTAAGGGTACCTTTGCTTATAGCCCGATGAGCACGGAGTTGTCGGATAATCTTTTTAACTGCCTGACCAATGTTTACCTGGAGAATGCGGATATCAAAACTGAATTAGACAACGCGGTAGAGCAGGTAAAGAAGGCAGAGGAAAACAAATAAAAAAAAGAAAGGGCTGTTCTGGATTTACCGGACAGCCCTTTTCCTTGCGGAGGGCAAATTTGTATGTACCGAAAAAAAATAAGAAAAAATTTAACAGGACTGGCCTTTGTATCGCCATGGGTGATCGGATTTCTGGTTTTCACTCTCGGACCATGCTTTTACACATTGGTTGTCTCGTTTATGAAATGGGACTTGATGACGGAACCCGAATTTGTAGGGCTCCAGAATTATATTAATCTATTGGATGACGACCTGTTTAAGCAATCGTTGCTGGTAACGTTTCGTTTTGCGGTTATCAGTGTGTCAATTTCCTTGGTGCTCTCTTTGGCGATTGCGCCGCTTCTGAATGTGAACAGCCGGGTGATGTATGTTTACCGCACGATTTTTTACATACCTTCTGTCGTATCGGGAATCGCGGTAGCGATCGTTTGGTCTTGGATTTTCAGCAAAGATTACGGCGTGCTCAACTATTTTCTTTCCTTGTTGGGATTAGACGGCCCCAACTGGCTGGGCAGCCAATATGCGCCGTGGGCCTTTGTTATCATTATGGCGACAACCTTTATCGGCGGTCCGATGATTATCTTTGTGGCCGGCCTGCAAAATATACCTGCATCTTTATGAGGCCGCCAGTCTGGACGGCGCCAATAGCTTTCAAAAGCTGGTGAATATCACCTTGCCGTCTTTAAGTCCTATCATTTTGTATAATCTGGTCACCATGCTGATCGGCGCGTTCCGGACCTTTGTACAGGCCACAACCCTGGCGGGGAAAAACGGAGATCCGGGCCATTCCCTGCTGTTTATGGTGATGCATATCTATAATAAAGCGTTCTCGTCCATGGAGTTTGGCGCTTCAGCGGCGATGTCCTGGGTGTTTATTATCATTGTTTTTGGCCATCAGCTTGATTGTAATGCGGGTAGCGCTCCCACATGTGCACTACGAAAACGGAGAGTGATCTGAATGAAAAAAGAAAATTTCCGCATTTAATATCTTTCGGTGGATCCTATTGACTGTTATGGGAGTGTTATTTGCGTTCCCGTTTTATTGGATGTTTACCACATCGGTAAAGCCTCAGGATGAAATCTTTACGTTTCCGCCTCAGCTTATTCCTACCTCTATTCAGTTTAATTCCTATGTTGAAGCCTGGGCGATGCAGGATTTCACACTCTATATGCTGAATACCTTTAAAATCATGCTGTTCAATATTGTTCTGTGTGTAGGAGTTTCCGCCTTTGTGGCTTACGGCTTTTCCCTGTTTTCAATTCAGAGGGAAAAACCTCCTGTTTTCCATTGTGCTGGCGACCATGATCATCCCCAGTGAGATTTTAATTATCCCTCAGTATTTGCAGTTTAACGCGTTTCAATGGCTCAACACTCATTATCCGCTGATCATTCCTCAGGCCTTTGGCAATCCGTTTTTTATTTTCCTGATGCGCCAATATTTGAGCGGGATTCCTAAAGATTTGGATGAGGCGGCGTTAATCGACGGCGCGGCAGACTGAGGACTTTCTTCAAGGTGATTTTGCCTTTGTTGGTTCCGGTAATTACAACCTGCGCTATTTTCCAGTTTATGTCCACGTGGAACGACTACATGGGGCCTATGCTGTTTTTGCAGACCCGTGACACCTGGACCATGTCCTTGGGAATCGCTTCTCTGAACAGCGAAAAGGTTTACAGTACGGTGAACTGGGGACACCGGATGGCGATGTCTACAATTTTCTCTATTATTCCCCTGTTTGCGTTTCTGCTGGCTCAAAAAAGCTGATCGGAGGAATTTCTACTACCGGCATAAAATCCTAAAAAGCCGCAAGAATAAAAATGACAGGGCTTCCCTGTTTTTATGAGGTGACCTATGACTTTGACTCCAATTTTTGTAGATTTTTCGCGGCAGGAGCCGTTTCCTCTGACAAAGACCAGGTTCGGTTTTTTCAATTCCGCCTATGTTCCATATGACCGCTGGCTGGCGCATGCCGGGCTTTTAGAGGCTGTCCAACCGGCATCAATGAGGTATGAGATTGGCTGGGGAATGGGAGCGGAGCCTACGGAACTGGGAGGAAACCCGGCCTATCCGCAAGAATACGATGCCCCGCAGATTCGGGGAAGCGCCGAAGAGCCGGAACTGTCCCTGGACAAGCTGAAGGGCTTTGTTTCATCTCTGAATCGTCAGAAGACAGCGCCGTTTCTGATTAACTGCTACAATCCCAGGATTCTTCAGAGACCGGGAGACAGCTATACCGGGATTCCGAAGAATCTGGATGCATGGCGCCGTGTGAACCGCCGGTTTGCGGAACAACTCAGAAAGGACGGCGAAAGAGTTCCCTATTATGAGATTTGGAACGAGCCGGATCTGGATGTGTTTTTCAGCGGCGGTATGGAGGAGTTTTTTCTGTGTATGCCGCAGGCGCTGCGGGGGTAAGGGACGCGGACCCAGAGGCTAAGATAGGAGGACCGGCGCTTTCGGTCACGGAAAGCTGGGCCGGGCCGTTTCTCGACTATGTTTCCAAGCATAATATTCCTTTGGACTTTCTTTCTTTTCATATGTTCGCGGCAGAGGATCAGGAACAATGGATTCAGAAGTATCGAGAGGAGCTGGTTCGGAGACCGGAATTCAATGACCGGGAGATGGTGCTTTCCGAATATAATCCTCTTTCTTTTCAGGCCAACGGCCGGGAGTTTAACGGAGGCGGCCTGATTGAGCAATACGGGTTCGCACAGGAGGTCCTTCATAACCTGCGCTTTTTTTTCTGGAGCAGCCGGATATCGCTATGGTAAACTGGGCGCAGTTCAATGATCCCTCTGTGTTTGGAGCCACAGCGGACCGTTGCGGCGTAGTCAGCGTAGACGGAGACAAAAAGCCTTCCTATTACGCGTTTCAGATTTATGCGGACATGCCGGTGGACAGAGTGCCGCTCCGATCTGATGACCCAAGGATAGAGGGAATGGCGTCTTGCTCCGGGACAAAAGCGGCGGCAGTGATCTGGAACCGGTCGAATACCGCTCAGAATGTGGAGATCTTCCTGAGCGGCGTACCGTTTCCTGCAAAATCGGTTCAGGTTTGGCGTATCGACAGGGAACACGGTAACTTTTTGTCGCCGGACAGCGCAGGCTTTACTCCCAGACTGGAAGAGCTCTCCGCTGACGGCCGCTGGAAAGGGAATTTACCGGGACGGGGGGTAGTATACCTGGTGCTGGAACACAGCGGTGAGACTGCCAAGAAAAAAATCGCGGGGCTGGGGCACCTGGTGAAACAATGCATTATTATGAGAACCGGCTGGAAAAAACCTACGCGGTTTTGGAACCGGACACCTGGACCGCGAGACTATATGCGGAAAAAGATACTTCCCGGGCTGTGACAGCTGCGGTGGTAAAGAATTTTCCCTCAAGACTGACGGCGCGTTTTTCTTGTCCGGAATGTGACGGAGACTTTGGGGCTGTTTATCCTTGCGAATCGATTATCTGATGGAGACAGAGTGGGTCCGAAGTGCGGTTTTCCCATACGGGAAACTTAGCTTCCTCAAAAGCGTTTCCCTGGGGAACAAAAAGCGAGGCGGACTGTAAAATAAAAGTGAAGCCGGGCGAGATTTCCATTCCGGTGAAAGAATACGCGCCGGAGGGCTGGGAGAAAGGCGAAGCGATTATCTCCTTCGAGTTAAGCGGCGCGCCTGCCGGGACGCTGGCCCAGATTGTGCTTTTACCAGAAGCTTGAGAAAAAGGAGTAAACGTTTATGATCCAAATAACCAGTGATTTTTCCCAATATGCGGATTATCCTTTAGTGAACAGTAAATTTGCCGTGTATATCTGCACCTATGTGGATATTGAGAGAAACCTAAGAGATATGCCTCTGCTGAAAGGGCTGAAACCGTCCTCACTTCGGTATGATCCCGGTTGCGGCTTTGGAAACGATGGATTATTGAATTCTCCAAGAGAATATAATGCCCCGCAGATTGAATGTGAGGACGGAAAGCTGAAAATTAACTTTCAGGATTACGACCGGATGGTGGAGGCACTTCAAGACACCAACATTAAAATGATGTATGTCAACGCCTATAATCCTATTTGTCTGCAGGATGAGGACGGGCCGGTGCAGGGAAATTTGCAGCTGGGAATGCGCAGCAAATGGAACACTATGCCAAAGGACATGCAGGCGTGGCGGGAAATCAACCGTCTGTACGCGGAGCATTTTAAGAATCTGGACCAGAATTCCAAATACTATGAAATCTGGAATGAACCAGATTTGAATCCTGTTTTTTTACCGGCACGATGGAACAGTATTTTGAAATTTATCGCCAGGGCGCGTTAGGCGTGCGGGAAGGGGACCCGGAGGCCAAGGTAGGAGGTCCCGTTTTGGCAAATACGTCGGTCAATGATCCGAAGGTGGCACATGCTTCGGACTGGGCTGAGGCCTTTTTGGATTTCGTGGAAAGTGAGAAGCTTCCGTTGGACTTTTTCTCCTATCACAATTACGCTACTCCAAGAGAAATCGTCAGCGTGATGTGTGACGCCATTCGAAACCGCCCCGGGATGGAGAATGTGGAAACCATTATTTCGGAGTATAATTCGTATAAACCCGCGACCCGTGCCTTTACCGTCGGCGGAGAAATCGAACGTCACCATCTGGCCTGCCGTCTTCTGGATGATTTTGAGTTTTTTGTGGCGCAGCCGGATATCTCCTGCGTCTATTGGGCTCAGTTTAACGATCCGGAAGTGTTTGGGGATATGGTGGACCGGTGCGGCCTGGTTTCCTTGGACGGAAAAGAAAAAGCCGCGTACCATGCTTTTCGTATTTTCTCGGAAATGCCTGCGGATCGGGTGAAGGTGTCAATCAGCGAAAAAGTGTAAAAGGTATGGCCTCCTTTGATCAGAAAAAGGCCTGCCTGGTGGTATGGAATCTGGAAAATGAATCGGTGAAAACAAGAATTTGCCTGGAGCATCTGCCGATCGAGTCAGGAAAAGGAAAAGTCTATAAAATTGACGCCTGGAGAAACAGCAGAATCGACAATTTGAATGTGGATTCCTTTCAGCCCTGCGGGGAATTTTCGTTTGCTGACGGCAGTCTGGTTCTGGAGGATGAGCTGCTGGGAGAATCTGTGTATTATATATGTATAGAAGCCCAGCATAGGACCGCTGGCGAAAGTCTTGTTCCGAGCGGGATAAAGCGTTACTATTTTGACCGGTATCAAACCAATTACGCCGAATATGACGCTGAAGAGGGTGCCGTTTATCTTGGAATGGGAAAAAAGAGAACGCGGCGGTTTCTAAGCTGGAGCTCCTTTTTGAAAGAGATATTGTAGGAATTCAGGTGCGTTTGAGAGACTTGGAAAAGAAAGCTCCTGGAAGTCTTGTCATCCAAGTGGAAAAAATATATAGTGAAAATGTGGTGAGGGAGGAAACCATCGTTCTGAAGGCGTCGGAGCCTTCCTTGCCGGCGGACTTCTCGCACGCCGTGCGCGGCGGAGAGCTGGAGGATCAAGGCTGCGCTTTCAGCTTGCCTAAAGGAGCGGTCCGAACCATAATTGTCTGCACGATGACCGGCCCAAACCCAGGAGCAAAAGCAAAAAATCAAGCTGGATACCTGTGCGGACAGCTAGGAGGATACTGATATGGAACAAAGCAAGATTGCCCGGCCCGAATATCCCAGACCGGATTTTCAGCGTGAACGATGGATGAATCTGAACGGCTTGTGGGGCTTCGCGTTTGACGATGAAAACATAGGGGAGAAACAAGGATGGCAGAATGAGGAAGTCCCTTTTGCACGGAAGATTGTAGTCCCTTTTTGCTATCAATCCCAGGCCAGCGGAATTTTTGAAAAGGAGCTGCATGAAAATCTGTGGTATCGGCGCGTGTTTGACCTGCCAGAGGAACTGAGAAAGCAGAGAGTTTTGCTTTGCGTTTCGGCGCAGTAGACACGGTCGCCAGGGTTTGGCTCAACGGTGTGTTTTTGGGGAGCACCACGGAGGATACAGCACCTTTGACTTTGACATCACGGAAACAGTAAAGGAGCGCGGAAATGTCCTGGTAGTAAAGGCAGAGGACAGCTATGAATGTTCGAAGCCGCGGGGAAAGCAGCACTGGGGTGAGCATCCTGACCGCTGTTGGTACACCGCAACAAGCGGTATTTGGCAGACCGTATGGCTGGAGGGCGTGGGAGAGTTCTATTTAGACAGCATGCGGCTGACACCGGATGTTGATCGCCGATGCCTGGATACGGAGTTTTACCTGAATCAATTCAGCGAGGGTCTTACGCTGGAACTGAAAGCCTTTTATCAAAACAAATTGGTAAAGCAGCTATTCGCCGCGGTGGATGGCAGGATTTTTAAGCTTTCTCTTTCAATTAGAGAAGAAGATTTTATTGATGAGATTCACTATTGGACACCTGAGGCCCCCAACCTGTATGATTTGGAGATATCTCTTTCTCAAAAGGGCGAACAGACTGACCACGTGAAAAGCTATTTTGGTATGAGGAAAATCTCGGTCAGCGGCAATCAGATTTTACTGAATAACAGGCCTTATTATCAAAAACTCATTTTAGACCAGGGCTATTGGCCCGAAAGTCTGATGACACCGCCGGATGACCGAGCGATTCAAAGGGATATTCTTTTGACTAAGGAACTCGGTTTTAACGGTGCGAGAAAGCATCAGAAGATTGAAGATCCCCGCTACTATTACTGGGCGGACCGTTTGGGACTGTTGGTTTGGGGAGAAATGCCCAGTGGATACGCTTTTGATGAGGAGGAAATTGAAAGCGTCACGAAAGAGTGGATGGCGTTTATTAAGCGGGATTACAATCATCCCTGCATTATCACTTGGGTACCCTTAAACGAGTCATGGGGCGTGCGCAATATTTATTCTGACCTACGTCAACAGGCATTTGGAGAATCCCTGTATCAACTGACAAAGGCATTAGATTCGACCCGTTTAATCAGTACAAATGACGGTTGGGAACAGGTAAGGTCAGACCTGTGCGGGATTCATGATTACGCCGAAAAGGGCAGATCCTTCCGTGAGAGATACGGTGACTTAGAGCGTCTGCTTTCTGCGGATGCCCAGAGAAGAATGCTGTACGCTCAAGGGTATCGGTACACAGGCGGCCCAATTCTTATCACCGAATATGGCGGAATCGCTATTGAGAGCACAGAGGAAGAAAAATTGGGGATATAACAGCGCGGTAAAAAATGAAGAAGAATTTCTTAATCGGTATCAGGATATCACAGGCGCGATCAAAGATATGTCCTTTGTATGCGGATACTGCTACACACAACTGACCGATGTGGAGCAGGAGGTCAATGGCCTTGCGGATGCAAATCGAAATTTGAAAGCCGCTAAGAAAAAAAAATTCTAAAGATTAATCAAAGATTGAACAGAGGCCGGAATTTGGAACTCAAAAATGAGACAATCCAGATTTCGGCCTCTTTTTCTATGCTATAGCACCAGCGTTCAAGCCGTTTCCGAGGTTTACCTTTTTATAGAAATGGGACATCAAAAGCCCAAAAACAGAAAAAACGGGTTGTAAAGCAATCAAATGTATCTATTCTGAACCGTGGATTCTCATTTTGTCGGGAGTTCCTTTTAGATTTTTATTTAATAAATTTATTCCAAACGGTATTAGACCAGCGCCGCAACCTCACCACCACTTCCGGGGATGTCACCCTGAAGACCCCAAGCTCATTGAGCGGTATCGCCGCCGGGAAAGCAGTGTAGAAGAAGCGCTCATTGAGATGTACCTGGCCGGAGTATCCGTCCGACGCGTGGAGGATATTACCGAAGCTTGAGCTGAACAAGAAAGCGTATGTCCACATTGAGGATTGGCGGAACCGCCCTTTGCAAGGTGGGCATTACCCGTATGTCTATGTGGATGGGATTTATCTGCGCCGCAACTGGGGCGGAGAGTTTGAAAATGTAGCCATTCTGGTGGCGATTGCGGTGAATGAGGACGGATACCGTGAAGTTCTTGGTGCCGCAGAGGGTATGAAGGAGGACAAGGCCAGCTGGATCAGCTTCTTTCAATGGCTGCGCGGTCGGGGTCTGGATGGAGTCAAACTGGTGGTTGGCGACAAGTGCCTTGGTATGCTGGAGGCTGTGGGAGAAGTATTCCCAGAAGCCAAGTACCAGCGCTGTACCGTCCACTTTTACCGCAATGTGTTCTCTGTAACGCCTCGCTCCAAGGTGAAACTGGTGGCCAAGATGCTCAAGGCAATCCACGCCCAGGAAAACAAGAAAGCTGCCCGGGAGAAAGCCCGAGCTGTGGTAGAAGGTCTGCGCTCGATGAAGCTGAAAGAGGCTGCCAAGAAGGTGGAGGATGGCATTGAGGAGACGCTGACCTACTGCGATTTTCCAAGTGAACACTGGACACGTATCTTTTGATGCTCCGTCCAGGCGTGCACGAATATTTTTTTTTTTGCATAGCTGAAACGTAAAAAGCGTCAATGCTTTTGAGAATGTAGTGCCGAACATTCCGTAAAAAACCTGTTTACATGTCTAGGGCTGATATTTAAATAATCCGCCACACTTTGTAAAGTGATTTCTCGATAGTAGTTATTATGAATATACTCTGAAGCTTCAAGACCCAGGTTAAGATTTTCTTGAGGTTCTTCAAATTTTGACCGGGAAGGATCCATTGTTCTTAAAACGTAAATGAAAAAATGACGGTAAAGTATTTACTGTCTGGCTATAGCCAATGTTTTTGCTTTCATTTCTCTTTTATACGCTCAAGAATATCAAAAGCATCAAATTGGTTACGAGTTAGTATACATTTGTTGCGATTAACAAGATCCAACTTATCTTGTATTTCATTTCGTAATATTTCGAATTCAATGGAAGAAATAAATTTATTAAACGAATTTAAATCTCCGAACACAGTTTTTGGAAAACAGCGGGCATAAGATAAATAAAGCGATAAGGCTAACATACAAGGCGGCAGATTTTATTCTGCCGCCTTACTGCATGTGCAAAGTGTTTTAAGAAATCAGACATTACTGTTGGGAAATAGACCCTTCAAGAGCGGCAGATTCATTGTGACGCAGGTTCCATTTTCTGAAGAAATACTGACGCCGTACTCCTTTCCATAAAACAGCTGGATTCGCTGGTGAACATTTACGATACCAATGCCTTCATTTTGCTTAATCATATCAGATTGAAGCGCGTTTTGAATTGCGGAAAGGCGTTCGGCTGGAATGCCGACCCCATTGTCCCGGATAGAAATTTGCAAAAAGCTGCCTTGCGGTTTTGCGCTGATATGGATAAGGCCATCCTTTCCAAGCGGTTTAATACCATGCTGGATAGCATTTTCAACAATGGGCGCAGGATAATTTTGATGACGTGAATATCTAAAATTGTTTCTTCAATCCTGTTTAAGAAGGGCGACGCGTTGGGACAGTTCTTCCGTGATTTGCTCAAGTTACGGAAGAAAACCCTTCAAATGAATAGTTTCGTATGCGCCGGACGTTTGGCCTACTGGTCATTTCCCGCTCCTCCCATGTGCATTCTCTGGCGATAACCGGAGGGCTGCATGCCAGTGTATGCTTTGAACAATTTATTGAAATGCCGAAGGCTTTATAGCCGACCTGTTCGCAAACATCATAAATTTTCAGATTGGTGTTGGAAAGCAGCTGGGCGGCATATTCCATCTTGCAACGGCTGATAAATCGAATCAGCGTCTCGCCGGCTTGCGCTTTGAAGGTGCGGCTGAAATGCGACGGGCTTAAGTAAAAATGCTCGGCAATGTCTTCTAAGGAAAGATCCTGTCCGATGTGCTCGAAGATATACTCCTTGGTCCGTTCCACAAAATCGCTGCTTGTACCGTGCAGCACTGCGGAAAGGCTGCGGGTTGTTTTTAATAAAACGTCGCGCAGCGCGGCGGAATCCTCTGCTCGATCCAGCTCCAGAAACGCTTCATCCAGCGTCAAGGCGGCCAAGGGAGGAATCCCTTCTTCTTTTAGCTTGATGGATAAGGGGTAGAGGAAGTTTTTCGCCGCATCTTTTGCGAGAGCCGGCTCTAACTCTTCAAAATAAGAAGCAAAGCATTCGGCTGCCTGAATGGCCTGAGGTTCTTTTCCCGGTTCCAGCAAAGCGCTGTAAAACTGCTTCTGCCGGAGCCCCAGCCGTTCCAAGGCGCAGGGCAGAGATACCGGACCAGCATCGGATAGGCGCTTAGCATTGCCGGGATGCTTGAAAAGACCTCCAGCCCTTCCAGATTGATTTGTACGCCGAAAGTAGTGCGAAGTCCGTCGCAAAGCGCCGCGATATCTTTTTCAATCACCGAGCGGGCGGAACCGCTGACCTGCACCCGAAGCAGCCCGAATGCTAAAAAGACGGTCATCCTGATCAGAAATAATCCTTATTTCAATGCGGCATGAAGAAGAGGAAGCAAAGCTGTTGATGTATTGGGAAAGCTCACCGCGGCCATGCGCCCACTGATTGCGTACAAAATGATTGTTTTGTCGGATATGCAGCGTCAGGGAAAAGCAGGCGTTCTGCTCAAAAGAAAGATTGGGATAAATCAGATGGAACATGCGCCGGACCAGCCGCTGGTTTTGCAGTGAGCCGCGCATCATTTCTTCGAAAAAAAGGTTGAGCAGGTCTTCGATTTTGCTGCATGTCTGGGTTAGTTTTTCCTGCTTAAGATAGGCGGCCTGTTCGGTATCCAATTCTGTGCGGACGTTTTGAATACATTCAGTGAGCTCGTCCAGATCAACGGGCTTTAAGACATAATTTTTTCACGCCGTAGCGGATAGCCGACATGGCCAAGTCGGCCTCCTTGTAGCCGCTAATCAGGATTACTCTTGTCCGCAGATTATGCTCTTGTATGTATTTGGCGACTTCAATCCAGAACAACGGTTCATACGGATATCGGTGACGAGAAGGTCCGGTGGTTGACGCTCCAATAACGAATTAATTCATCACCGTCCTCAAAAGCGCCTACCAGCGAAAATCCTAGCTTATGCCATTCCACCAGGTCTCGAAGTCCTTCCCGAATACAGACCTCATCGTCTGCAATAGCTACGCTGTACATAGTCCCCCCTCCTTTTGAGTAAAGTTTATTAAGCTGTGATTTCCAGAAGCAAAAAGCGCAAAAAATGCTGGTTACACTACAAATATAGCGATAACCAGCATAAAATTGACTGTCCAAAATGTTTACATTATTAGAGTGTATAAATGCGACAAAATATTGAAATGAGACAATGTAATTATAGCACACAGGCGTGAGAACACAACTAAAAAGCAACATAATACACAAAAAAATAGCCGGAATCGCAAAAAAAAAGCACTTGAATTTTGCGGATCTCAAAAAAGGATATCTATATGACGCAATACACAAATTTATGCGCTTTTTCAAAGAAAACAGGATGTTATACTGATGCCAGAACGGAAAAGGAGGAGATGACGGCGTGACAATTCTCAAACATCTGCGGAGTAAGCATATTGACAACATTCAGCTTTTGATTCTGGCGCTCGCCAGCGATTGTTTTGCTATTTGTGTTCTGCTATATTCCCATGGGCGGCATCATTCTGGCGTTTAAAAAATTTAGAGTAGATCTTGGAATTTTTGACAGCCCTTGGGTGGGATTTGAAAACTTTGAATTTTTCTTTACTTCTTCCGATGCCTGGCGTGTGGTGCGCAATACCTTAGGCATGAACTTTTTATTTATTTTGTTCACCACGGTCTTCAGCGTGCTGTTTGCAGTAATGATGTACCGGTTAAGAGGCCGGCGTTTGGTGAAAACATACCATTACATGCCAGCTTTCTGTTTGTGGTGGGCTACATGGGAGATGCCGGGACCGATTGATTGCTGTTTGGTATTCGCAGTCGGGATATTGGCCGGTGATTCTTCTTGTTGTAAAGCTGTGGCATGGTGTGGCTATAACAGCCTGTTTTATTATGCCAGCCTGATGGGAATTGATAAAGAGTATTTTGAAGCCGCTCAGCTTGATGGAGCGACAAAATCGCAGGAATTACGCTATATTATTTTACCCTTCTTAAAGCCATTATCATTGTAATGACACTTTTAAATATCGGCAATATTTTCCGCGCTGATTTTGGTTTGTTCTTTAACGTGCCCCGCAATGTTGGTGCTTTATATCCTACTACCGACGTAGTGGATACCTATGTGTACCGCGCTTTGACACAACTGGGGATGTTGGTATGTCTGCCGCGGTGGGGCTGGTTCAATCTCTTGTTGGTTTCGTATTGATTCTGGTTACCAACCTTATTGTGCGGAAGATTGATCCAGAGAGCGCTTTATTCTAACAGGGAGGGACAATATCACAATGAAAATAAAAGAAAAACCACAATGCCTTATTAATATCATTGGCGTGATATACTCAGCGCTCTGCATTTTGCCCTTTCTGCTGGTTATCTCTGCCTCCCTCACCAATGAACACGCGCTGAGTGAAAACGGCTTTAAGCTGATCCCCTCCGAGCTGGACTTAACCGCTTACGAGTATATATTTAAAAGCCCAGAGAGGATTTTGCGCAGCTATGGCGTTACTATTCTGGTAACTGCAGCGACAGTGGTGGGCGGCATACTCATAATGAGTATGATCGGCTACACGCTGGCGCGCTCAAACTGCAAATTTGCCCGGCCGCTTTCCTTTATGTTTTCTTCACACTGCTGTTTTCCGGCGGTATGGTGCCGACCTATATCTTAATTACTCAAGGCTTGCAGTGGAAAAACACCTTTGCGGTTATGATTGTACCAAGCCTGGTCTATGCGTTCCATGTTATTATGATACGCACGTTTTTTCAAAAGCTGCCGCCGGCCCTGTTCGAATCAGCTAAAATTGACGGCGCAAGCGAATTTGTGATTTTTTCCGTGTTGCGCTTCCCCTCTCCGTACCGGTTTTGACCACGGTGGCATTCTTTACAGCTATGAGCAAATGGAATGACTGGCAAACAGGGCTTCTGTACATCACGGAGGAAAATATGGAGCCGCTCCAATACATGCTTTATCGTATTGAACAAAACATACAATCGCTTATCACAGCGCTAAGTCAGGGAGGCGGAATTTCAGTGGATATTCGTGATATTCCCGGTCAAAACCTGCTGATGGCGATGGCCGTGGTAGCGGCAGGACCAATGCTGGTGGTTTTTCCTTTCTTCCAAAAGTACTTTATTTCGGGATTGACGGTCGGCGCGGTAAAGGGTTGATTTTCTTGGACAATAACATCCGGAAAGGATGTAATGTAATGTATAAAACAAAAGGAGGAAAAAATTATGTCGAAACGTTCAAAACACACATGGCGCCTGTCCCTGTTAGCAGGAATTACAGCTGCCACAATGCTGTTGGCCGGATGCGGTCAGGGTGATTCTGCAAGCACAGGATCAACCGATGATGCTTCCGGTGCCGCTTCTGGTTCCGAATCCGGCACCGGCGAGGTGACCTCTGTGCGGTGGATTACCGCCGGTACGCCCCAAACCGGGATGGATCAGGTCTTAGAAGAGGTCAATAAGCTGTTGGCCGAGCGCTATGGCCTGGAACTGCACTGGAGATTTACGATTACGGCAGCTACGATGAAAAGATGAATATGCTCATTTCTTCCGGTGAAGAATTTGACGTCTGCTTTACCACGCAAAGCTGGCTGAATAAGTACCAGCCGAATGTTTCCAGAGGCGCGTTTTTGGCCTTGGATGACTTGATTGACGAGCATGCTCCGGATCTGAAAGAGGTGCTGCCTGAATTTTTTTATTTGAGCAGGCCCGTGTGGATGGTTCTATCTATGCAATTCCGAACTACCAGATTTGCTATGATTCCTTTGGCTTTATGATGCGCAAGGATCTGGTGGAAAAGTACAATTTTGACTGGGAAAATGTCAAGACGGTAGAAGATATGTACCCCTTCTGGGATGCGATCCGCGACAACGAGCCGGGGCTGTATCCTGTGGGAGATTTGAGCATTCAGGCCTTTGAGGATGACTACGTGGCCATGAGAATGATTCAGGATTACTACACCGTGGCGGGAAGCGGAGCCTCCAGCTTCTATATTAAAAAGGGAGACGATTCTTATACGGTTGACTGGTATCCGGATGTCGTAAAGGAATACCGCCGGGAATTCGGCGAGCTCTATGAGAAGGGCTACATCCGCGACGACATCATTACCCTGCAGGATGACAGCGCCGACATTACTGCTGGTAAATATGCATCACGTCTGGGTATTATCAAGCCCGGCGGCGAGGCCGAGCAAAAACAGCTGGCCGGCGGCTATGATTATGTTCAGATCGCTTTGACCGAGCCGTTTGTCAATTCTCTGTCCGCCCGCGCTGCGATGAATGCGGTCTCCAGCAGCAGCAAGAATCCCGAAGCGGCCATCCGCATGATTGACGTGATGAACACCGATAAAGAAATCTTTAATATGCTTAATTTCGGTATTGAGGGAACCAACTACACCATGGAAGACGGCTTTGTAAAGGAAATTCCCGACAGCGGCTACTTCTTCAACAGCGGCTGGGCCCTGGGTAACCAGTTTAACGCTTATCTGGTAGAAGGCCAGCAGGAAGGCGTTTGGGAGGAGACCATGGAAATTAATAACAATGCTGAGGTTTCTCCGATTTCTGGATTCAGCTTCAATGAAGATCCCGTCGCTACAGCAATGGCGCAGATGAGCTCAGTCACCAGTGAGTATAAGTTTATAGGACTGTATGATGACTTCGATACAAGATTTGAAGAATTCCGCACCAAAATGGAACAAGCCGGTGTGGAGGAATACAAAGAAGAAGTTCAAAATCAATTAAACGAGTGGCTGGAAGCCAATGGAAAAATCTAAATTTCTTGCTTTAACAAGAAACAGAAAAAAACAATTCTTTCTATAGGCATTATCCCAAGGCGCATTTTGTTTGCGAAAAAAAGGAGTGAAATTATGCTGAAAAAAGGATTCTCTCTCTTGGCATATTGACCGCTTTTCTGACGGGTATGGCGGTATTTCCCCACCTCTATAGCCTCCGCGGCCCCCCTTAGGGAACGGACAAACCTACTATGACGGCTCTGACACAAACGACGGCTCCCTGAACGCCCCGTTCAAAACTTTTCAAAAAAGCGCAGCGGAAACCTTGCAGCCGGGAGATACCTGCATTATCCGCGGCGGCACCTACCATGAAACGCTGACCCCGCGGTCCGGTGAAGCGGAAAGCCCCATCACCTATAAGGCCTATGAGGGCGAAGAGGTCATCATCAGCGGCGCCAACGAGGTAACAGGCTTTGAGCACCACGAAGGAGATATCTACAAGGCTCCGGTACAGCTGACGCAGGGCGATAAAAACCAGGTTTTTGTAAATGGCGATATGGGCTTTAACGCCCGGTGGCTAACACAGCAACCGGCAAATTTTACGAAGGCTTTGCCGAGGTGGAAAGCGGAAGCAACACCACCATCACCGATCCTAAATTAGCGGAATTCGGCGATGACTTCTTTAAGGGCGCAACGGTGTGGGTAAACGCGGGCAGCCGGTGGACCAGCCAAACATCAGAGGTTACCGACCACACCGGGGACACTATCACCTTTAACGGCCTTGGACTGACAGATGTGCAAAACACCCCGGCAAAGGGCAATCCGTATTATCTGTTTAACGTGTATGGCGCGTTAGACAGTGAAAACGAGTGGTGGTACGATGAGGAAGAACAGATGCTGTATCTGTACGGCGATCCCACCGGCAAAACCGTGCAGGTCAAGGCGCGCGATACCGCCATCAATCTTGACAATGTTTCCTATGTGAATATCGATGGCATTCAGGTGCTGGGCGCGGGAATTTCCGGCACCAACACCAGCAGCATAACGCTCAACCGCGTCGAGGCCAATTATGCGGCGCATGCTTCAACTATCGAAAATCCGTACGGAACTGATGTTGCCAGCATTAAGCTGTTCGGAAATAACAACACGATTTCCAACTGCGAAGTGGCTTACAGCTCCGCCACCGGCGTGTGGATCAGCGGCGACGATAACCTGCTGTTCAACAGCAAGATTCATGACACCGACTATATCGGCAGCTATGGCGCGTGCATTAACGTCAGCGGAAGCGGAAACGTTGTAAGCCATAATACCGCCTATAACACCGGACGTGACATCATTATTTTCCAGTCGGGCGACAACTGCAAGATCGAGTACAATGACTTTTCCCACAGCGGTATGATCTGTGCCGACTTAGGCGTATTTTACACGGTGGCCACCGACGGAGGCGGTACTGAAATTTGCTACAACTGGGTTCACGATAACGATTCTTCCGGCAGCCGTTCAGGCATTTACCTGGACAACGGCACCAGCAACTGGCTGGTGCACCACAATGTGGTGTGGGATGCGGGAACAGCAGCTGCAGCTGAATGTGCCCAGCAACTACATTGCGGCGTATAACAATACCTTCATCGGCAATATCAATCAGGACTTTGCCTGGGTTTTCAAAACGGATACCTGGGGCGACCGAATCATCAACAACATTGCGACCGGAAACATCGCGTTGAAGGATGAGACCCTGGCCCGCACAAACTTTGGAAACATCGCGGATCCGGGCTTTGAAAATGCGGACGAGCACCAGTACAGCCTGCTGGCAAACTCGCAGGCCATCGACGCTGCGGAAGTTATTCCTGGCATCAACGACGACTATGTGGGAATTGCACCTGATCTAGGCGCTTATGAATATGGCCAAGAGCCCTGGACCGCGGGCTGTAATTTGGAATCTCCTCCGGAAATGCCGCAGATGCCGGTAGAACTGTCTGCGCCGCGGTATTCAAATCTGGTGGAAAACGCGGGCTTTGAAACCCGCGGCCTGGAAGGCTGGACCGTGTCCGGACCGGTATCAAAAGCAACTCCCGGAGCAGGCCACGACCCTATTCAGATGGATAACGGCTATACGCGCACGGGCTATGGCGAGCGCCAAGCTGACCGGCAGCGACGCGGCCGTAGTGGCTGAACCGCTGGATGAGGATTTCAGCAGCGGCGATTTAAGCGCATGGAGCAGCGATACCTTTACAGGAACCCAGTACAGCGTACAAAACGAAGCGCGGAGATAGAAAATGTAGAAGGAGTTATCAGCGAGTGCCGCGTACTGTATACGGGGGAAAATTACCGCGACGCATCCTACGAGGTAGATGTACAGGTGGTAAATGAAGACATGGGTAACCAGGATTTGGGCCTTGTAGCGCGGTATATGTCCTCTGAATCGTACCTATACTTCTCTTATGCGCCTTGGCGCGCGGGTACGCAGGAAACCTATCAGATTACCCGGCGCGTAGGCACCAGCTATGAAACATTGGCTTCTGCGGCGGGCAATGTGCAGTTTGCGGCCAGCCAAACCTATACTATGCGTGTAGAAATGGACGGCGAAAGCCTGAAATGGTACGTGAACGGCGAACTACAGCTGCAGGCTGAGGATCCCTCTCCGGCAGCAGGCAAGATCGGCCTGGGTCAATATGAGAACAAGGGCGCCGGCGTGCTGCTGTGCGACAATGTCAAAGTAACTCCAATTGAGTCGGAGGAACAAACGGCTGAAGGAAGCGAAGCTTCCAGCAACCGCGGCAAGCTTTCCAAGACCATTGAGGGATTAAATCCCAATACAACCTATACGCTTACCGCATGGGCTAAGGTGGAGCCGGGCGAGGAGCTGACAATGGGAGTTGTTGGCGGAGAGAGCGTAACAGTCTCTGAGTCGGCAGGCGGTGTGTGGTCCCGCCATCAGGTGGAATATACCACCCAGGAAGAGACAGAAATGACCATCTACTTTGAAAAGACCAGCAATGGAAGCAATGCGGTATATGTCGACGACGTAGGCGTATTGGAGCAAGAGGCTCCCATTGTCAACGACGCGGAACCGCAGAAGGTAGCCTTGAATTTGACAACTGCAAGCCTCAGCGAAAAGGACGCGCTGCAGTTAACGGCAGTCGTACTTCCTTTCAACGCAAAGGAACAGGAAGTAGAATGGTCTACCAGCGACCCGGAAATTGCTACGGTAAGCGAGTCAGGATATGTACTGGGAATTTCAGAGGGAACTGCGACCATTACCGCA
>VOFI01002867.1_pt1 | contig 26909 bp, 49 predicted proteins | sample 5384131 | NCBI WGS metagenome assembly VOFI01 (sample SAMN12384728, study PRJNA508395) | human gut metagenome | isolation source: healthy gut H | host: Homo sapiens | reverse complement strand
AGAATGGCAACGCGTGCATCGAGATCGTCGTTTCCGCTTCGCAATCATGTTGTCTCGAAAAATCTCTGTCGAGAGGGCGCTCCCAAAGCCTTGAATCGCCCATGATGACGGACTGCACGTTGAATTCTGTCGGCTCGATTTCCTGCGCTTTGAGCTTTTCTCGGATATCCTCCTTGACCCATCTGACGCTGGCGTCCTCGATAATCTCCAGGGTCGGCAGCTTCATGGGCGCATCCGAGATCGCTGAAGTATTTTCCGTATGACCACGAGGCCGTCGTGCGGTCATAGTCTGTAGCCACGCAAACGGTCGCGTTGCTCGGCTGGAAGTGCCGTGCCGTCTTGAACTGCTCGAGGACGATATTGCCCTTTGTATCGATAGCGCCTAGGGCATTCATCATTTTTTCTGCTGGTAATTGTCGCCATATGATTTCTCCTTTCTTTGATATAGGGACCTGAGGAAATCTTTTGTAAGATTCTACCACTTTAAGATTCCGGCTGTTGTCTGAAGTGGAAAAGTATTCCAGTTTCCGACAGGGAGTAAAGTTATGCTGAGGTAACACTGATACCATAGTACTAAGACAGTGATTTGCATTTTTCGAATACGCCACGTAAATGTTTGCGTTAAGAAAAAAAATTGCAAAAGGGGAATATACTATGAACGACGTCAATGGATATGATAGTACTATCAAATATGCTATTATGGATATCGTAGGTGCGATCAACAAAATAGAATCAATGAAACAAGATAGATACTTAGCGATGCATCCATATTCCATCACGCATAGCGCAGATGGCTATTACCGAACATATCTTCCAGCCGATGATGGCAAACGTAAACAAATAAAAAAAATCGAAAAGAGATGTCCCGAACGATCGATGAAGAATATTTAGAACTATTTTTTGACGAACTGCTTTCAGAAAAGGAAGTGCCCTATCGGGCATTGAAAGCACTGTTCGGTTATCTTAAGGGCGTATTTGATAAGTCGATTAGGGATGGATTGATTGAAAGCAATCCGTGCCTAAAAATGATTTGCTTACTTTACAAAAGGAGATGCAAGCAAGCGATTGTTAAGATGCCGGAAGAACGGACGTTTTCACAAAGCGAAAAAAATAGACTAATAAATTCTCTTAACAAAAACGAAAAAGAGCGTCCTGATGATGTTCTTCCATATGCCGTTGAGCTTGCCCTTTATACCGGAATGCGTGTAGGCGAACTTTTCAGGATTGATGTGGAACGACATCGACGAAGTCAACAAGCGCATCATTATCCGGCACAGTGAAAAATAAATCGACTGACAAACACTTTTTACATCTCGACGCCTAAAAACGGAAAGACGCGGATCTTCCATTGACGATCGAAATCGCTGAGCTTCTTAAAAAGATTAAAAATGTCGAGAAAAAAATACGGCTATTTGACTGAGTTCGTTTTCTCTAATGTGGATGGACGTATTCATGCAAGAGTCATCTCGGGATATATGAAACGGCGGACATCGAATGAGGGGTTCACTAATCCCAAAAAAGCATACATACTGCAAGAAGGACTTTGAATTCAGAGCTGCTTGCTTCCGGCGCACCAAGAACCATGTGCTGCGCAATGATAGGTAATACTGAGCGGGTAAATGAGGAATACTATACGTACGATGTTTCCTCCACGAGCGAAAAAAGATGGAAATAGTCACAAGGATAAACAGTCGGGTTACTTCAAATGCTAACGGTAACCGCAATGATGGTAGTCCTTAAGCTATCGAGTAATCAAAAGGTAATCAAACATTTTTGAATGTAAAAATCCCTGAAACCCTTGGTTTATAAGGGTTTCAGGGATGTTGGATAACCGCCGGCAGCGGGACTTGAACCCGCACGCGGTCACCCGCAACAGATTTTGAGTCTGCCTCGTCTGCCATTCCGACACGCCGGCTTAATTAAAGATTCAATAAGAACCGAAAATAATGATAGCATATTTGTTATTGGTTCGCAAGTATTTTTTGAAAATATATTTCTTAAGATCCTGTTCATATAATATTTGTAAATGGATTTATTTAGGAATATTGAAAATATATCAAAAAATGTCATAATGAGATGTTGTATATTTGAACGAATAGATAGAAAAGATAGAAGTAAGTGATGAGACTTACAGAGAGGCAGTTGATTATGAGCAAAATCGTATTGATAGACGGACACAGTATTCTGAACAGGGCGTTTTTCAATGGACTTCGGATCTGACAAATGCGGAAGGACTCCATACAAATGCAATATATGGATTCTTAAATATTATGTTCAAGATCCTGAGGAGGAAAAGCCGGAGTATCTGACCGTTGCATTTGATGTGCATGCGCCGACTTTCCGCCATAAGATGTTTGAGGCGTATAAGGGGACGAGAAAGCCGATGGCAGAAGAACTCAGACAGCAGGTACCGTTGATGAAGGAAGTTCTGCATGCTATGGGAATCCGGACGATCGAGCAGGAAGGGCTGGAGGCAGATGATCTTCTTGGAACGCTGTCCAAAAGATGCGAGCGAATGGGGATGGAAGTGGTCATTATTTCCGGAGACAGAGATCTTCTCCAGCTTGCTACAGACCATGTTGAGATCCGATTCCGAAGACAAAACACCGGAACTGAGATCGAGAATTATTATGCAGTGGACGTAAAAGAAAAATACCAGGTGACACCGACAGAATTTATCGATGTGAAAGCATTGATGGGAGATACTTCAGATAATATCCCAGGGGTGCCGGGAGTCGGAGAAAAGACGGCGACCAAGATTATTGTAGAATACGGATCTATTGAAAATGCCTACAAGCATGCATCCGAACTGAAGCCGCCGAGAGCATCGAAAAAATCTGGTGGAATACTGGGATCAGGCACAAATGAGTAAGGTGCTGGCGACAATTGATGTAGACGCGGATTTTGCTTATGAACTGGAAGAGGCGAAGCTTGGAAATCTTTATACAGAGGAAGCTTATGTCTATTTCCAGAGACTGCAGTTCAAGAATCTGCTGAATCGTTTTGATGTGCAGAGTGAGAATTCGATTGAAGATGCATTTGTGATCGCTGTGGGAAAAGAAGAAATTCAGAAAATCTTTGCGGAGGCAGAAAAAGCGCAGACAGTGGGAGCCGTTCTTTACAAAGACACCAGAAATGTACTTCCGCTGTTTGCAGAAAATGCTGAGATAGGTGGAATTGGAATTTCGTTTGGAAAAGAGAAGATCTACTGTATTCCGGCAGGAAATGGATATAGCATGGAGGAACTTCTGGAGGCACTTGTACATGTGGCAAAGCATGCCGGACGGTTTGTGGTGTTTGATCTGAAGTCATCCCTGCCTTATCTGAAAGGATTAGAAGGAGCAAAGAGAGGAGAAGTGCTTTGACAGTATTGTAGCAGCTTACCTCCTGAATCCGTTGAAAAATGATTATGGATTTGAAGATGTGGCACAGGAGCATCTTGATTGATGATCGATCCGAAGACAGAACTGGAAAAAATGGTCTGTTATGAAGCCTATGCCGCATTTGCGTCATCGGAAGTTTTGGAAGAAAAGCTGAAAAAGAGGAAATGTGGAAGCTTTTTTACAGAAATAGAGATGCTCGCTTTGTATTTACTCTGTTCCACATGGAGCAGAACGGGGTGCGTGTAGAAGCAGAAGAACTGAAAAGCTATGGAGAACAGCTTGGCGGAAAAATCGTACAGTTGGAAAAGGAAATTTATGAGCTTGCCGGGGAAGAATTTAATATCAATTCACCAAAGCAGCCTGGGCGTGGTTTTTGAACATCTGTCCCTTCCAAATGGAAAGAAGACGAAAACAGGATATTCGACGGCAAAGAGACGTACTGGATAAGCTGGCACCGGATTATCCGATCGTGGCAAAAATCCTGAATATCGTCAGCTTGCCAAGCTGAAATCGACTTATGCAGATGGGCTTGCCGTGTTTATTCATGAAGATGATCACCGGATCCATGGAAAATTCAACCAGACAGTCACAGCGACCGGACGTATCAGCAGTACAGAGCCAAACCCTGCAGAATATCCCGGCGAGGGTAGAACTTGGACGGCTGATCCGTAAAGTATTTGTGCCGGAAGAGGGATATGTGTTTGTAGATGCTGATTATTCGCAGATAGAACTGCGTGTGCTGGCACATTGCTCCGGAGATGCAACTGATCGAAGCATACCGGGAGGCAAAGGACATTCACCGGATCACAGCTTCTCAGGTGTTCCATACTCCGTTTGATGAAGTGACCGATCTGCAGAGGCGAAATGCAAAAGCAGTCAACTTTGGTATTGTCTATGGGATCAGTTCTTTTGGACTGAGCCAGGACTTAAGTATTACGAGAAAAGAAGCGCCGAATATATTGACCGTTATTTTGAAACCTATCCGGGCATCAAGAAATTTCTGGATGATGCAGTTGCTCATGCAAAAAAAGAACAGGGATATGTTGTGACCTTATTTGGCAGAAGAAGACCGGTTCCGGAGCTGTCTTCCAGCAATTTTATGCAGAGACAATTCGGGGAACGTGTGGCAATGAATTCTCCGATCCAGGAACGGCTGCAGATATCATGAAAATCGCAATGATCGCTGTGGACAAAGAGCTTCGCATGAGAAACATGAAATCCAGGCTGGTTCTGCAGGTACACGACGAACTTCTGATCGAGACATGGAAGGAAGAGGAAGAGGAAGTGCGGGAGATCCTGAAAGAAGGCATGATGCATGCAACAGATCTTTCCGTTCCGCTTGAAATTGACATGCATAGTGGAAAAAAAACTGGTATGAGGCAAAAATAGAAGGAAACAGATATGAGAAAAATAGGAATAACAGGAGGCATTGGTTCCGGGAAGAGCAAAGTACTCGACTTTTTAAGTGTAGTGTGCGGTGCGGTGATCTGCCAGTCAGATCTGGTGGCACATCAAGTACAGCTTCCGGGAGAAAAATGTTATCAGAAGGTCGTGGAGACGTTTGGGAAAGAAATTTTAAATCCTGATGGAACGATTGATCGGAAAATTCTTGGCAGAATTGTGTTTGATCAGCCAGAGAAACTGCAAAAGCTTAATGCAATCGTGCATCCGGCGGTCAATGAAAAGATCCGGGAGGAAATGCAGAAGGCGCAGGAAGAGGGAAAAGAGCTTTTTATTCTGGAAGCCGCCTCCTTACGGAACCGGTATATCGTGAGATGTTGGATGAGATCTGGTATATTCATGTGCCACAGGAGATCCGGATGGAGCGACTGAGAAGTTCACGCGGATATTCAGATGAAAAAAATGTATGCGGTGTTTGCAAATCAGCCGTCGGAAGAGACATTTACAGCGGTTTCGGATCTTGTGATCGAAAACGGCGGAACCTTTGAAGAAACGGAAAAACAGATAGACTTGGCACTGGGAAGAGGCTAAGAACAGGGAGAAGAAACAAGATGAGATTATGCGGATTGCCAGTGGCGCAGCGGAAACTGTATTTATGTGGGGGAGCGATCGAACGCATCTGCTTGTAGATACAGGAATCAGCAAAAACGAATTGAGGAAGGCTTAAAGGAACTTGAAATAAAAGGGAAAGAGCTGGATGGAATTCTGATTACCCATGAACATGCAGATCATATTCAGGGACTTGGTGTATTCAGCAGAAAATATGAGATCCCGATCTATGGAACACCGGGAACGATTCGGGGAATCCGTGATTATAAAAATCTCGGGAAAATGCCGGAAGGACTTTACCATGAAATCCAGGTAGATAAAGAATTTAAGCTGGGTGATATTGACGTGCATCCATTTGCTATTTCCCATGATGCAAATGAACCGAGCGGCTACCGCTTTGAGCAGGATGGAAAGAAGATCGCGGTAGCAACGGATCTTGGAAAATACGATGAATATACGGTAGAGAACCTGAAGGATTTAAATGCGGTCTGCTGGAATCTAACCATGATATACATATGCTGGAAGTCGGTCCATCCGTATTACCTGAAGCAGAGAGTTCTTGGGGACAGAGGACATTTATCAAATGAATTGTCAGGACGGCTTCTTTGTGATATACTACACAATAACTTGCGGAGTGTATTGCTGGGGCATTTGAGCAAGGAGAATAATTACGAAGAACTTGCATATGAGACTGTCAAGCTGGAGGTCACTTTGGGGCAGAACCCGTATAAGGGGGATGATATACCGATCGCAGTTGCAAAAAGGGATCAGGTGTCTGCAGTGATCGAGGTTTAGAAAAGAAAGTATGCAGAATTAGATTCAGGAGGACAGGCAGAATGAAGAAATGCATTATTACAGTAGTCGGTAAAGATTCGGTCGGAATTATTGCGAAAGTATGTACATACCTGGCAGAGACCAATATCAATATTTTAAATATTTCCCAGACGATCGTGGATGGGTATTTTAATATGATGGCGGTTGCAGATGTGGAAAATTCAAAAAAAAGAACTGGATATCGTAGCGGTAGAACTTCGTGATATCGGCTTACAGATCGGTGTCAATATTCATTGTCAGAGAGAAGAGATTTTTGTGAAAAAAATGCACAGAGTGTAAGGAGAACCGCTATGATTAATTTTTACGAAGTAGTAGAAACAAACCAGATGATCGAAGAAGAAAATCTGGATGTAAGAACAATCACATTGGGTATCAGTCTGATGGACTGTATTGACTCAGATCTGGACAGACTGAATGAAAAGATATATAAAAAAATCACAACACTTGCAAAGGATCTTGTATCGACAGGAGAGAAGATCGAAAGTGAATTTGGAATTCCGATCGTTAATAAGCGGATTTCCATTACACCGGTTGCACTTGTTGGCGGTTCAGCCTGCAAACAACCAGAGGATTTTGTGACGATCGCAGAGACACTGGATAAAGCGACAAAAGGAAGTCGGTGTAAACTTTATCGGAGGATACTCTGCAATCGTATCCAAGGGAATGACAAAGAGCGATGAACTCCTGATCCGTTCCATTCCGATGGCAATGGCAAAGACAGAGCGTGTATGCAGTTCGGTCAATGTAGGTTCGACAAAGACTGGTATTGATATGGATGCAGTCCGTCTTTGCGGCGAGATTGTAAAAAGAGACAGCAGAGGCGACAAAGGACAAGGATTCGATTGGCTGTGCAAAATTTGTAGTTTTATGTAACGCACCGGATGACAACCCGTTTATGGCAGGCGCATTTTAGGCGTGACGGAAGCGGACGCTGTGATCAATGTCGGTGTCAGCGGTCCGGGAGTTGTAAAAAGAGCGATTGAAAAAATGTCGTGGCGAGGGCTTTCAGGAACTTTGTGATACGATCAAGAAGACCGCATTTAAGGTGACAAGGGTTGGTCAGCTTGTAGCCGGAGAAGCTTCAAAAGGCTTGGTATTCCGTTCGGAATCATTGACCTGTCACTTGCACCGACACCGGCTGTTGGCGATTCAGTAGCGGAGATTCTGGAAGAAATCGGACTTGAGAGAGTTGGCGCACCAGGAACAACAGCAACACTTGTTATGCTGAACGATCAGGTGAAAAAAGGTGGCGTTATGGCGTCTTCCTATGTAGGAGGTTTAAGCGGAGCTTTTATTCCGGTCAGTGAGGATAAAGGAATGATCGATGCAGTCAATGCCGGATCTCTTTGTATAGAAAAGCTGGAGGCGATGACTTGTGTCTGCTCGGTAGGACTTGATATGATCGCTATTCCGGGTAAGACGAAAGCTACTACGATTTCCGGGATCATTGCGGATGAGATGGCGATCGGAATGGTCAATCAGAAGACAACGGCGGTTCGTGTGATACCTGTAGTTGGAAAGGATGTTGGAGATATGGCAGAGTTTGGTGGTCTTTTGGGATATGCGCCGATCATGCCGGTCAATGAATTTGACTGCAGTGCATTTGTGAATCGAAAGGGAAGAATTCCTGCACCGATACATAGTTTTAAAAATTAGAAAGAGGTAAAGAGAGCATGGGGAAAGTTGCGATTGTAACAGATAGTAACAGTGGAATTACACAGGCAGAAGGAAAGAAAATGGGAATTTACGTACTTCCGATGCCATTCTATATCAATGAGGAGTTGTTTTACGAGGATATCACACTCACGCAGGAGGAGTTTTATGAAAAACTGGCAGGAGATCCAGATATTAAGACTTCCCAACCGGCTCCCGGAGATGTAATGGATATGTGGGACAAGGCGCTGGAGGAATATGATGAGGTTGTACATATTCCGATGTCAGCCGGTCTTAGCAGTTCATGTGAGACTGCAATCATGCTTTCCCAGGACTATGATGGAAAAGTACAGGTCGTAAATAATCACCGGATTTCTGTTACGCAGCGAAGATCGGTGGAAGAGGCGAAAAAAAGCTTGCAGATGCTGGAAAGAGCGCGGACAGAAATTAAAGAACTGTTAGAAGCGATCCAGTGGGACAGTGATATCTATATTACAGTAGATACTTTAAAATACCTGAAGAAAGGCGGCAGACTTACACCGGCAAATGCGGATTGGAACGGTTCTGAACCTGAAGCCAGTTCTCCGTCTTAAAGGAGAAAAGCTGGATGCGTTTGCAAAGTCAAGAGGATGGAAGAGTGCAAAGAAGACGATGATCAAGACAATTAATGAGATTCGTACTTCAGAATTCGGAGATTGTGATGGAAAAAAAAAAGATCTGTATCTGGATGCAGCTTACACAGGAGCCCGCAAGGAGGCACAGGAATGGCTGGATGAGCTTCATGAAGCATTTCCAGAGTTTGAAATCCGGATGGATCCACTGTCGTTGAGTGTGGCATGCCATATCGGATATGGAGCCAGGGCGGTGACTCTTACCAAAATTCTTCATGTGAACTAAATGAGAAAGAGACTTTTTGCACAAACATGCGTAGTAGCGGTGTGCAAAAAAGTCTCTTTTTTGACAAAGGGGAAGGGTTAAATAATTTGCAACTGCTTCTGGTATTCATTTGTAAAAAGGTGTGCCAAATTTCTCGGTAATTATGGATTCATACAGGTCTGATGCGAAAATGTCCAGGTTCAGGAGGACCTGGGTGGCGGAGGTGAGATTTCTGGCATCTGCGAGCTTTGTGATCAGAGGGATGGTGGCATACTCTTTGATCTCTTTAAGGATTTGAGTATCTTTTTTTTTTGAAAACCGAGTACGCGGGCATAAAGGGCGGATGTGGATGACCGCTCTTTTTTTGTTTTGCCGGAAATGTTGCCGGAATCTTCTGCAAAACAGAAAGGAGGTTCATGTCGGAAGGTGTCCTTTTCTATGCCGAGCAGGATGTGCGCAGGGGTGCGGCTGATCCGGGTGTAGGTAAGCTCTCTGGTTTTCAGAAGATCGCAGAAGGAACTCCAGGTAGCAAAATCATTTCTCTGATTGATGATCCGGTTGGCGAGGTCTTTGCTGACATCAAGGTAATCGGTCAGAGAGGAAGCACTCTCACAGAGCAGTCGATACTTTAGCAGGAGCGAAAAATCATCCTGGGTAACCGGAAGTGAGGACTGGTAATTCTTTCGCAAAGAGATCTGAAGAAGCGGGCGGAAGTTGTCCTGCGACGGATGAAAAAGCATCTTCTGGTAAAGATGGATTCAGAATTCGGTTGCGGATCGCAGTTGCGGAACTGAAGGTTTCGCAGAGGTCAGTATCATGGTAGCCGGATCCCTCGCGGGGAATTGCGAAAGGCTGGATCGGACTTTTGAAATACCGGAGCGCTTTTTTAAGTATTCAATCCCAAAAAGGTATTGTTTGGTGAGGACAGGATTTCGGCAAGGGACGGATCCTTTGTATAGACACTTAGGGCAGTCTGGCGTGCCTGCGGAAACGGTCGGCCTTTTCGCGACTCATCCTGCAGGAGTCGCCGGTAGACTTCTGGCTCTTCGGAAAGAATCCGGGCAAGCCGATTGAGTTTTTGATATCGCCACACTCACTGCCAAAGCAGAGATAGGAAATACAGCCAAGACTGTTAAAAATAGAAACGGCACCTCTTGCAAACAACTCTGCACTGCCACAGGAAAAAAATAATGGAGCTCCAGAATGAGTGATGCACCGCCAAGAAGGGGCGCTTTTTGCCCGCAAATGCTTTGGTGCGATAGCAGGGGCGCCACGCTGGACGAAGTCACCACTCATAAGGATAACTGCCGCATCTGCCCCCGTTTTTTGAAGTGCCTGGTCTATATGATACTGATGTCCGTTGTGGAACGGATTATATTCTTCTGCGATGATACCGACGATTTTCATACTTTTTAACTAAAATCTCCTTTGTGTTGTTTGTGAAAAGATTATACTATAAAAAGAGTTTTTGTGCAAAAACATTGTACTGGAAAATATTACGTGAAAAAATAACATTACTTGTATACAATGTGTGCAAGGAGTATAATTAAAAATAGAGTGTGAGTTCTAATAAAGAAAATTCTAGTACCAGAAGGGAGAAACATCAATGAATGTATTAGTTATCAACTGCGGAAGTTCATCTCTGAAATTCCAGCTCATCAACTCAGAATCGGAGGCGGTTCTCGCAAAAGGTCTTTGCGAAAGAATCGGTATTGACGGAAGACTTACCTATCAGCCGGCAGGTGGAGAGAAGAATGTATCTGAAAAGGCTATGCCAACACACACAGAAGCAATCCAGTTTGTGATCGATGCTTTAACAGACGCAGATACAGGTGTTGTTAAGAGCCTTGACGAAATCGGAGCAGTCGGACATCGTGTTGTTCACGGCGGAGAAAAGTTTGCAAAATCTGTAGTTGTAACACCGGAAGTAAAAGCTGCGATCGCAGAGTGCAATGACCTTGCACCACTTCACAACCCGGCAAACTTAATCGGAATCGAAGCTTGTGAAAGCCTGATGCCGGGCACACCACAGGTTGTTGTATTTGATACTGCTTTTCATCAGACAATGCCTGAGAAAGCTTATATGTATGGACTTCCATATGAATATTATGAAAAAATACAAAGTAAGACGTTACGGATTCCACGGAACAAGCCACAGCTTCGTATCTAAGAGAGTAGCTGAGATTGTTGGAAAACCATACAACGCAACAAAGACGATCGTATGCCACCTTGGTAATGGAGCATCTGTTTCAGCAGTGCTTAACGGAGAATCAGTAGATACATCCATGGGACTGACTCCATTGGAAGGACTTGTAATGGGAACACGCTGCGGAGACATTGATCCTGCGATCATGGAATTCATTGCTAAGAAAGAAAACCTTGACATTGCAGGAATTATGAATGTCCTGAACAAGAAATCAGGTGTGGAAGGTGTATCCGGTGTATCCAGCGACTTCCGTGATCTTGAGGCAGCAGAAAAGCAGGCAACAAGCGTGCAGAACTTGCAATCGACGTATTTGCATACAGAGTAGCAAAATATGTTGGTGCTTACACAGCAAAGAATGAACGGTGTTGATAATATCGTATTTACAGCAGGTATCGGTGAGAACTGTGCACTTGTAAGAACAAAAGTCTGCAGCTATCTTGGATATCTTGGAATTACAATCGATGAAGAAGCAAATGGAAAACGTGGAGAAGAGATCGTAATCTCTACACCAGATTCCAAAGTGAAAGTTCTTGTAGTTCCGACAAACGAAGAACTTGCTATTGCAAGAGAGACAGTTGCACTTGTATAACAGAAGAAATTAGAAAAACCTTAAAATCTGTAAATCATCCTGACAAAAAAAGAATTTACATGGTATAATAGTTTAGGTGTGAACAGGAGAAAGAATTATGTTAATTGACCTGTCCGAAGTCTTATCTGAACCGCATAAGTCCATTGACGAAGTGGTCGGCACTGAGATGAAAAGAAGTGAAGGTGAGCGGAAGCAGATTTCCGGTAAGCCGGACACAGCCTGTGCATATTCATGTCGAGTATGCCGGTGAAAAAAAACTTCATATCAGTTGTGAGACAAGTCTTACGGTAATCATTCCGTGTGACAGATGTCTTACAGATGTACCGACAGATTTCACGCTTTCCTTTGAAAAGCAGGTGAATACAGCTCTGGCAGACGGAGAAGATGATGGCGAATCCGATGAAGCGAATTACATTGACGGATATCATCTTGATGTGGAGCAGCTGCTCTATAACGAGATTTTAGTAGGGTGGCCGATGAAAGTTCTATGTAGCGAAGACTGTAAAGGGATTTGCAGTGTATGTGGTCAGAACTTGAATGAGGGAAGCTGCGACTGCGAAGACACCAGTCTTGACCCTAGAATGTCAGTTATCCGCGATGTTTACAAGAATTTTAAGGAGGTGTAACCTATGTCAATCTGTCCAAAGAATAAATCTTCAAAAGCAAGAAGAGATAAAAGAAGAGCTAACTGGAAGATGAGCGCACCGAATCTGGTGAAATGCAGCAAGTGCGGCGAGCTTATGATGCCACACCGTGTATGTAAGGCGTGTGGATCTTACAACAAGAGAGAAATCGTTACTGTAGAAAACTAATTAAAAGGCTATAGTACAGGAGTTAGGCGTATTGCTTAACTCCTTTTTCTTTTTTTAATTTAACCCAATTTTAACCCAATTGAATTGTAAAATAATTGAATAGAGAGCTGTGTATAAGATTGAGTTTTAGGGATAAATGGAATTATAAGATATTTGACACAAGGAGGGACAAAATGTTGGCTTTTAAAACAGACAATTAAAGATATATCAAAGCAAAAAAAATTACACACTAGAAATGGCAGAGGTGTTAGGAATAAGCAAACAGAACTTCAGCACAAATAAAGTACAGCGAAATACATTTTTCTCCTGATGAACTTTGCAAAGTTAGCTGATAGTTTAGGAATGGAATTGGTTTTCATAGATAAGAATGCAGTGTATTATAAAAAAAATGGAGAGAAATTTATTATATCAGGACAGGAATAAGCGAAATTTAGCAAAATCAAAAAAATCGAGGTCGAAAGCAAATCCCCCCGTAAAATATGCTTCTCGAGCCTTTACCTCTGATGAAACCGTTTTCATTTCAAACAGGAAGCGAGTGAAAATATATGGATAATCGAATACATGATATTGTATTAAAAATTTTTCACAGCAAGTAAAAAAGCTCTTAGGGCAGAAATTAGACAATAAAGTTATTTCTTATATGGTTCGTATGCTCGTGGAGATTATAATGAGCATTCGGATATAGATATTATGATTCTTACAACTCTGACAGATGAAGAGATTAAAAAAAAAACAGAGCCGATGTTATTTGATTTAGCTTTGATTTTCAAATGATTACGGGAGACATAAGCGTAGTAGTGAAAAAATAAAGACCAATTTGAAATATTGGTTGGGAGCATCGTTCTATAATAATGTTAAGAAAGAAGACGTCGTGCTAAATGGATGAAGGTTACCACTAAATCCTATTTTATAATTGACAATTGACGTACAGAATATTGTACACTAACCTAATTACAAAACACTGTACGGAGGTGAAATCTGTAGCAGTTAATTATACAAATTTAAGAATAATATGAAAAGCTATATGGATCAGGTAACAGATGATTATGAAACAATGATTGTTACTCGTAAGAACAATAAAAATATTATGATGTTAGGAAAACTTATAATGATTGTTGATGGAAAATGTTTATGTTATGGGAAATAAGGCTAATTATGACTGGTTAATGAGTCGTTAAGAACTTTAAGTTAGAAAAAGGAAATTTTGCTTCTCATACGTTATCTGAGGTAGTTGATGATGAATAAGGTGTGTTTACTGATAATGGCTGGGAAGATTACACTTATTGGCAGACAGAAGATAAAAGACTTTTAAAAAATCAATAATCTTATAAAAGATATTATTGACCGAAATGGAACAGGGAATAGGAAAACCTGAACCATTATCAGGAAATCTGACAGGATTTTGGGAAAGCAGAGAATTAACGGATACACCGATTGATTTATAAAATTGATGACAAAAAATATTTATATTTTATCATGTAGATATCATTATATTGATAAATAATAACAAGCACTGACAGGAAAGATAGAATTTTCTGTTAGTGCTTTCTTTCTATCCTGTTGCTGTTCGTGAGTTTCTTATAGAGTCTTTTCCAGAAAAGCTTTTATCCCACTCTTTGCCGGATCGTTTCATGCTGTAGCTGTGTAATCCGGCGATTTGAATTACGGAAAAGAAAATATCTTCTAATCGTGATTTTATACTCATAACAAATTTCTCCCTCTCATGGAAAGTATAACGGAACTATAGTAAAGAACTCAATAACATTTTGTTATTAAGAAAATTATGTTTCAAAAATCGATGAAAATGGAATAGTTAAATAAGATAAAAAGAACTGGAATATGACTGAAAACAGATGATTTCTGTTTCATAAAATATTTAACCATTTCTGTAAACAAATTTAGATTTCTGTGAGAAAAACAGGAGTTAAAAGACAATATATAGTCCTGAGACTTGTGTATTCCTGGAACATTACCAGAATGTGATGTTTGAACATAATGAAGAATAAGATTTATGAAAATGAAGATGGGACGTTTTTATAGGTTTAGTGAAAGAAGACGTATGCAACATATGAAGAAGCTGTTGATACTGTCTGTGAACGAAAGGTGCTACAAGAGATTATGGGACATAGACAATTGCCATTACAATGCAAGTATATAATCATGTTTTTAGAGGGACGCGCAAGCAGAAATGCAACGAATTTCATCAGAAATTTACATAGCGAAACCCTTCTACAACAAGAGAAAAATCGTTACTGTAGAAAACTAATTAAAAAAGGCTATAGTACAGGAGTTAGGCGTATTACTTAACTCCTTTTTCTTTTCTAATTTTCCCTAAATCTGCTAAATATTATTGATTTTTACGGTCATGTCTAGTAGAATTGGTTTAGTAATGCTGGGGAGGTAGTATGAAAGAAATAACAAAAGTTGTTGTCGATGCAATGGGCGGAGACAACGCACCGTATGAGATCATCAAAGGTGCGGTCGAGGCGGTCGGGGAAGTCAGATGCGATCCATGTGATCCTGGTCGGAAAAGAAGATGTCATCAATCAGGAACTTTCCGGGTACACATATAATGTGGTAGGTCTTAAGATGGTGAAGGATAAAGAAGCTGACGCTTTTGTTTCAGCAGGAAGTTCCGGTGCGGTTCTTGCCGGGGAGACAGAAAAAGGATTCTCCATTTTGATCGACTGTGGGGCGAATGTGAGATGCAAGACCTTCACATCTGGTGCAGTTTGCCAAGATGGGTTCGATCTATATGGAACATATTATGGGAGTCAAGAACTGGAGATCGTCAAAGGGTAATAATGCCCTGGCTCAAGGAGACTTTTCCCCTATGCTGAAAGAATGTAAGGATATTAACTTTATCGGAAGCATCGAAGCGAGAGAAATCCCTCACGGACAGGCAGATGTTATCGTCTGTGAAGCATTTACCGGCAACGTGATCCTGAAACTCTATGAAGGAGTAGCATCGGTTCTTTGTAAAGCAAGATTAAAGGTGGTATGAAGCAGAATCTCCGTGCATGATCGGTGGACTTCTGATTAAGCCGGTGCTGAAAAAGACTATGAAGGATTTTTGACGCAAGTGAGTACGGTGGAGCACCACTGCTTGGACTCACCGGTCTGGCAGTGTAAAGACTCACAGCAGTTCTACTTCAAAAGAAGTCTGCAATTCAATTTTCAGTGTGTAACCTTCAAATCAAGAAGGAATCAATGAAAAGATCCAAGAATGTATTCAGGCAGGAAGAAAAAATCCAAAAAGGAATAAGCTCCAGAAAGGATTAAAATTATGGAATTTGAAAAACTGAAAGACATTATTGTTGATGTGATGGGACGTAACGATGAAATTACGATGGACACTACATTTTGTAGATGATTTGGGAGCTGATTCGCTGGATATTTTTCAGATTATCATTGGAATCGATGATGCGTTTGATATCGAAATTGAAAACGATGAAGATGAAAAAGATTTCAGCAACAGTAGGTGATGCCAGAACAGATAGAATAAAAAGGCAAGAACGCTTTTGTCTCTGGCGATCGGTTTGGGTGCGTGATTCTGTCGCGCACCCAAACATATGGGCCCGGAACAAAAAGTTTTAGATAAAAGGGAAAAATACTAGGAAAATTTGCACTGATTGGTGCGATTTATCTGGATGGTGGTTTTGCTAATGCAAAGAGTTTATTTTAACCGATTCATTTTGAAGACCTGGAGAATAAACAGCTCTTTTTTGATAGCAAGACTATCTTGCAGGAAATTGTGCAGGCACATTTTAAAAGAAGAACTTTCTTACCATCTGGTTGGGGAAGAGGCCCAATCACGATAAAACTTTCAGGTCGAACTTCAGATCGGAGAACAGGTCTATGGAATCGGAAAAGGACGCAAAAAAGAGCGCAGAACAGGAAGCCTACAAGACCATTCTGATGCTCCGCAAAAGAATATAAAGTAGGTGTTGTATGTATTTAAAAAGCATAGAAGTGCAGGGTTTAAGTCCTTTTAAACAAGATAAAATTCGATTTTTCACAACGGTATTACAGGAATTGTAGGACCTAATGGAAGTGGTAAGAGTAATGTAGCCGATGCGGTGCGGTGGGTACTTGGTGAACAGCGTGTCAAGCAGCTTCGAGGCGGCACAATGCAAGATGTTATCTTTCCGGTACAGAGAACCGTAAACCGTTAAGCTATGCGTCTGTAGCAATCACATTGGATAATTCAGATCATAAACTTGCGATTGATTTCGAAGAAGTTACGGTAACAAGAAGTTATACCGCTCTGGTGAAAGTGAATATATGATCAATGGCAGTGCATGCAGGCTGAAAGATATTAATGAATTATTTTTATGATACAGGTATCGGTAAGGAAGGTTATTCCATTATCGGACAGGGCCAGATCGACAAGATCTTAAGTGGTAAACCGGAAGAAGCGGCGAGTTGTTTGATGAGGCGCCATTGTAAGCAAATTCAAAAGACGTAAGAGTATGTCTGTGAAGAAGCTGGAAGAGGAACAGCAGAATCTGATCCGTGTCAATGATATTCTTTTCGGAGCTTGAGAAGCAGGTCGGCCCATTGGAACGGCAGTCTGAGAAAGCAAGAGAATATCTGAAGAAAAAAAGAAGAACTGAAGACTTATGATATCAATATGTTTCTGTTAGAAGCAGACCGCCTGAAAGAGCAGATCCGGGATGTGGAGGCAAAAGATAATCTGACAAAGGCTCAGATGGAAGAAGCAAACCGCTTGTATGAAGATACAAAGCAGGAATATGAAAGTATTGAAGAACAAGTCGATACGATGGACGCGTCTATTGAGACTTATAATCGCAAGCTTACTGAGACAAGCATGTTAAAACAACAGTTGGAGAATCAGATTGCTCTTTTGAAGGAGCAGATCCACAGTGCCAGAATGAATGATGAGCATTACGCGAATCGTGCTCAGTCCATTGAACGGGAACTTTCCGAGCGTGAGGAACAGCTTGGTACTCTGATTTCGGATCAGACAAGACTCAGGCAGAATTAGATTCCGGCCGAAAAGCAGAAACACTTGAAAAAAGAGAATCTGAACAAGCTTCAGATCCGTATTGCAAGTCTTAGTTCTGATATTGAAAAGAACCAGAATGATATTCGGGAAATTCTCGGAAACCGTGCATCCACAAAAGCTCAGATCCAGAAGTTCGATACTATGATGGAACAGATCCAGTGCGGAAATCCGGACTGAACCAGAGATATTTTGGTGCGCAAAGTGAAGCCGGTCTTCAGAAAGAACAATATGAGACATTTTATGCGGAGTTAAAAGAAGTATCAGATCAGATTATTTCCTTTGCAGAAGAGAAGAAGAACTATGAATCACAGATTCAGGAACTTCAAAAAGTCTTTAAATGAAAAATGAGCAGATCCGTGCAAGTCAGAGCGCTTACCACAGAGAGCATTCACGCCTGGAGTCTCTTAGAAATATGACTGAACGCTATGACGGATACGGTAACAGTATTAAGCGTGTTATGGATAACCGCAGTCATGAAAAAAGGGCTGTTAGGTGTTGTTGCAGATATTATTAAAGTAGAGAAAAATATGAGACAGCCATTGAGACGGCTCTTGGCGGCAGTATCCAGAATATTGTTACAGATAACGAACAGACAGCAAAACGTATGATTGAATTTTTGAAAAAAGAATAAATTCGGTCGTGCAACATTTCTCCACTGACGCAGATCCGTTCCCATGGAGGAATCGCTCAGCCACAGGCATTGAATGAAGCAGGAGTTATCGGTCTTGCAGACACTCTTGTTATGGTGGAAGACAAGTACCTGGAACTGGCAGGCTCTCTTCTTTGGCAGAACACTGGTTGTCGATCATATTGATCACGGACTTGCCATTGCAAGAAAATACAGGCAGTCTATTCGAATTGTAACGCTGGAAGGTGATCTGATCAATCCAGGGCGGTTCTATGACTGGTGGAGCATTCAAGAATTCCAGCACCCTTTTAAGTAGACGCCGTGAGATAGAAGAGCTGGAGCAGGCTGTCCAAAAACTCCGTGCGGATGTAGCAAAGACAGAGCAGGAGATCGTGGAGCTGAAAAACAATCGTTCCGGTTACTATAATAAAATCGAACAGATCAAAGATTTACTACAGAAAGCATATGTCCGCCAAAATACAGCGAAGATGAATGCCGATCAGGCAAAGAGCAAGATTGAAGCGACGAATCAGACTGCGCTGGAAATTCAGAAAAGAGACACAGCAACTGGATCAGGAGATCAGTGATATCATGGATAATCAGCAGTCCATCAATGTAGAGCTGGATACGTCTGAACAGTTAGAACGTGACCTGAATAAACAGATTGAAGAAGGGCAGACAAAGTTAGATGATCTGAAACATCAGGAAATATTACAGCAAAGAGCTTCGGAAAATGCACATTTATCCTGTCTTTGCTACAGAACAAAAAGGTTCTGTTCGTAATGGAAAAATGCAGAACGTATTCAGGAAGAGATGCAAAAATTCCGCGAAGAGTTGAAGGGGCTGGAAGCAAGTAAAGGCGGTACGAGCAAAGAAATCGAGGAAAAAAGAATCTCAGATTCAGGAACTGCGCCAGACGATTGAGAATTCCGGAGAATTATTTGTGGAAATTCAGGATGAGATTGAAAAGGCAGAAGAAGACACGTGAAGATCTGAACCAGCGCCATAAAGATTTCTTACAGAAGCGTGAAGATCTCTCCAGGCAGATTTCTGATCTGGATAAAGAAATCTTTCGTCTGGAGAGCCAGAAGAACAGTTATGAAGAAGAAGCGCCGAGAAGCAGTTCAATTATATGTGGGAAGAGTATGAACTCACTTATAATCGTGCGATGGAGCTTAGGAATGAAAATTTAACGGATGTTGCGAAGATGAAAAAGCGTATTCAGGAATTAAAGGAGAAATACGCGCTTTGGGGAAATGTTAATGTCAATGCCATTGAGGACTATAAAAATGTATCGGACGATATGAGTTCTTAAAGACGCAGCATGATGATCTCGTGGAAGCAGAAGCAACACTGGAAAAATTATCGCAGAATTGGACGAAGCGATGCGAAAGCAGTTCACAGAGCAGTTCGCACACATTTGTCAGAATTCGACCACGTATTCAAAAGCAATTGTTCGGAGGCGGAAAAGGTACATTGGAACTGATGGACGATGAAGATGTTCTGGAAGCAGGAATTCGTATTATTGCTCAGCCACCGGAAAGAAACTGCAGAATATGATGCAGTTATCTGGTGGAGAGAAGGCTCTGACAGCAATCTCATTATTATTTGCAATTCAGAATCTCAAGCCGTCCCCGTTCTGTCTGCTTGACGAGATTGAGGCGGCACTGGACGATAGCAATGTTGACCGTTTTTTGCACAGTATCTGCATAAGCTTACAAAGAATACACAGTTCATTGTCATTACGCACAGACGAGGTACAATGACTGCGGCAGACCGTCTGTACGGAATCACCATGCAGGAAAAAGGAATTTCGACACTTGTGTCCGTCAGTCTTCTGGAAGATGAACTGGACGATTAGAGAAAGCGCAGGTAAGATAGAACAAAAAGAAATATATTGGCAGGGAGCCGGCCTTGAAAGGAGTAAAAGTATGGCAGAAGAAAAGAAAGGTTTTTTCAGACGACTTGTCGATGGTCTCACAAAGACAAGAGATAATATTGTGTCCGGCATGGACAGTATTTTAACGGTTTACACATATTGATGAGGACTTTTATGAAGAACTGGAGGAAGTCCTCATCATGGGCGATCTCGGAGTTCAGGCAACTTATGATATTCTGGACAAATTAAGAGAAAAGGTAAAAACCCAGCATATCAAAGAACCTGTTGAATGCAGACAAATCTGATTGACAGCATCAAAGAGCAGATGGACGTCGGAGAAGCTGCTTATGAATTTGAAGAGAACTTCGGTGGTCATGGTCATTGGAGTGAATGGTGTCGGAAAGACAACTACGATTGGTAAATTAGCTGGAAAACTCCGCAGTCAGAATAAAAAGTTGTGCTGGCTGCCCAGATACATTTCGTCTTTGCAGCGGGAGATCAGTTGAAAGAGTGGGCGAACCGTGCACAAGCAGAATTGATCGGAGGCCAGGAAGGTTCTGATCCTGCAGCCGTTGTCTATGACGCAGTTGCAGCTGCCAAGGCAAGACATGCCGATGTACTTTTGATTGATACTGCCGGACGGCTTCACAATAAGGAGAACCTGATGGAAGAGCTTCGTAAAATGAATAACATCATTGACCGTGAATTTCCGGCCGCATATCGTGAGACACTGGTAGTGCTAGATGCCACAACAGGTCAGAATGCACTTGCTCAAGGCAAAGGAATTTAATGAAGTTGCTGATATTACCGGTGTTATCCTGACAAAAATGGATGGAACTGCAAAAGGTGGTATTGCAGTTGCAATCCGGGCGGAACTTGGTATTCCGGTAAAATATATCGGTGTCGGCGAGACGATTGATGATTTGCAGAAATTTAATTCTGATACATTTGTAAATGCATTGTTTGATGTAAAAGGAGAGAATGAAGTATGTTAACATTAGAAAAAATTTGAAGAGGCAAGCGAAATTGTAAAAACGTAACTCTTCCGACGAAACTGGTATACAGTGAAAACTTAAGCCAACAGACGGGCGGTAAGGTTTATCTGAAGCCGGAAAAATATGCAGTATACAGGAGCTTATAAAGTGCGTGGCGCATATTATAAGATCAGCACAATGTCTGAAGAGGCAAGAGCAAAAAGGACTGGTGGCTGCATCAGCCGGAAACCATGCACAGGGTGTTGCATACGGCAAAAGACAGAAATTCGGATGCAAGGCTACAATCGTTATGCCGACAGTAACACCATTGATCAAAGTAAATCGTACAAAAGCTACGGCGCAGAGGTGATCCTTTACGGAGATGTCTATGATGATTCCTGTGCGTATGCCGAAAAACTGGCTCAGGAGCGCGGAAGTACATTTGTACATCCGTTTGATGACCTGGACATCGTAGCAGGTCAGGGAAGTATTGCAATGGAAATTGTGCAGGAGCTTCCCAACCGTCGATTATATTCTTGCGCCAGTTGGCGGCTGACGGATTGATTACAGGTGTATCTACACTTGCAAAAAATGTTGAATCAAAGATTAAAGTGATTGGTGTTGAGCCTCTGCTTTGCGCCTAAAGTATGACAATGGCACTTGCTTCTGGCGAGCCGGTTACATTGGACAGTGCAAATACCATAGCAGACGGTACTGCAGTAAAACGTGTCGGAGACCGCATTTTCGAGTATGCAAAGAAGAACATCGACCAGATGCTGACTGTAGAAGATGATAGCTTGTCGGAATATGGTCGAAAATCATAAAATGATTGTTGAGAATTCCGGACTGCTGACAGTTGCGACACTCAAGCAGTTAGATTTGAAAGGAAAGAAGGCGGTTGCAATTTTAAGTGGAGGCAACATGGATGTTATCACAATGTCTTCCATTGTACAGCATGGACTGATTCAGAGACCGTATCTTTTCGGCATCTGTATTACTTCCGGATAAACCGGGACAGCTTGCGCTTGTTGCTCAGACGATTGCTGATGCCCAGGGAAATGTTATTAAACTGGAGCATAATCAGTTCGTTAGCACCAACCGTAATGCTGCTGTGGAGCTTCGTATTACAATGGAAGCTTACGGTACAGAGCATAAGAACCAGATTATGAAAAAGCTCTGGAAGAAAAAAGGATTCCGGCCAAGAGAGATCGGTGCAAAATTATATTAAATACTTCAAAATATCATAGAAGAGAAAACCAGAAAGAGCAAGATTCAAAAAGTTTCGGGTTTTCTCTTTTTACTATGAGGATTTCTGAAAGATTTTTTGTTTTGTCTCTTGACATATAAGAGTGGATTGTATACAATTATACACGAAGTGCATTATATAAAAAAAAGGTGACTTTTAGTGTCAAAAGATTCCGGGAGGTCACGAAGAAGGTTAAAATTATGGAAGAGTATCAGGACCGTTCTCTTAGAGGAAGGGTATTTGAAAAATTGAGGGAGGATATTTTATCCGGTGTCTATAAGGATTGTGATGAACTCAGGGAGATTACAATCGGTGAGGAGATGGGAGTTAGCAGGACTCCGGTTCGTGAGGCACTTAGGCAACTGGAACTGGAAGGACTTGTAAAGATTATTCTAACAAAGGGAGCCTATGTAACAGGCATTACGCCGAAAGATGTTCAGGATATTTACATGATTCGTTCTATGTTGGAAGGTATGTGCGCCAGATGGGCGACAGAGCATATCACTCCGGAACAGATTGAGCGACTGGAAGAAATTGTTCTTTATCTGAGTTTCATTTGAAAAAAAAAGATAAAGGACAAAGTTGTTCAGGTGTCAGATCTTGACGGTAAATTCCATCATGTTTTTTATATGAAGCATCCAACAGCCGGATTATGGAACATACGTTATCGGACTTTTCACAAATATGTAAAGATGGCACGTATGTTGTCTGTAGGTGCAAAAACCGGGCTGAGAAGTCCATCGAGGAGCACAAAGGCAATTTTGGAAGCAATCAAAAAAGGGGATGCTGATGAAGCGGAAAGACTTGCTAAATCTGCACATCATGCATGTAATGGAAAAATCTTCATATCGAAATTGAAGATTAATGTTTCAAATTGTAAGAATCATATAAGTAAAGTTTATATAGTGGCAGGAGGACAAAGACATGGCGAAAATTAAAATGACAACACCAATTGTAGAGATGGACGGAGATGAGATGACAAGAATTCTTTTGGAAGATGATCAAAGAACATCTTCTGAATCCATTTATTGAGCTAAATACAGATTATTATGATCTTGGACTTGAACATCGTAATGAGACGAATGATCAGGTTACATTTGATTCCGCAGAAGCAACAAAGAAGTACAAAGTAGCAGTAAAATGTGCAACAATTACACCGAATCTTTGCGCGTATGCCAGAGTATAATCTGAAGGAAATGTGGAAAAAGTCCGAATGGTACCATCCGTGCAATTTTAGATGGAACTGTATTCCGTGCACCGATCGTTGTGAAGGGAATCGAGCCATGCGTTAAAAATTGGAAAAAGCCAATTACCATTGCAAGACATGCTTATGGTGATGTATATAAAAATACAGAAATCAAGGTTCTCCTGGACAGCTGGAAAGGTACGAGCTTGTGTATACAGGAGATGATGGAACACAGATCAAAGAACTTGTCCACAAATATGACGGACCATGGGGTTGCTCAGGGAATCCATAACCTCTGTGGTTCTATCGAGAGCTTTGCCAGAAGCTGTTTTAATTACGCATTAGACACAAAGCAGGATCTCTGGTTCGCAACAAAAGATACAATTTCTAAGAAATATGACCACACATTTAAAGACATTTTCCAGGAAATCTTTTGATGCAGAATATAAAGAGAAGTTCGAGGAAGCTGGTATCGAATATTTTACACATTGATCGATGATGCGGTTGCACGTGTCATGAAATCGGAGGGCGGCTATATCTGGGCTTGTAAAAACTATGACGGGGATGTCATGAGCGATATGATTTCTTCTGCATTTGGTTCTCTTTGCCATGATGACATCCGTGCTTGTATCACCGGAAGGATATTACGAGTATGAAGGCAGCACACGGTACAGTACAGCGTCATTATTACAAGCATTTGAAAGGCGAAGAAACTTCTACCAACTCTGTGGCAACGATTTTTGCATGGACAGGAGCTCTTCGTAAACGTGGTGAACTGGATCAAAATCAGGAGCTGATGGATTTTGCAGATAAGTTAGAAAAAGCAACGATTGATACAATTGAGGAAGGAAAGATGACAAAAGATCTGGCTCTTATCACAACACTTCCGAATCCAACAGTGTTAAACAGCGAAGACTTTATTAAAGCGATTGCTGAAAAGTTAGTATAGAAAGAGTTGAAATGCATGGAATACTGGGATATTTATGATAAAAAACAAACAGCTGACCGGGCGAAAAATGAAGCGCAATGACTGGTGCCTGAAAGATGATGAGTATCACTTGACAGTGTTAGGTGTGATCCGCCGTCCAGATGGAAAATATCTGATTACCCGCCGCGTTCTGACAAAGGCATGGGCACCAGGCTGGGGGAAGTTTCCGAGGCGCTCGCACAGGCAGGTGAAAGCCGAGGAAGCGGTACGTCGTGAGGTACTGGAAGAAACAGGATTGGATGTAAATGGCTGTGTGGGCGGTTATATGTTTTACCTATCACAGAGAAAATCCTGGAGAAGGCGACAATTATTTTGTAGATGTCTATCGTTTTGAGAAGGATTTTAAAGAAGAAGACCTGCATCTTCAGACAGAAGAGACTGCAGGATATAAGATTGCAACAGCTGATGAGATTAAGGCTCTGGCTGACGAAGGAATCTTCCTGCATTATGATAGTATCAAACGTGTTTTTGAAGAGTAAAAATGAGCTGGCTTATTCGGCCAGCTCTTCCCATTTTCATATAAAGTTTCAAGTTCAGCGTCAATTTCGCACGTTCTTTTGCAAGTTCCTGACATTTTACTGAATTCGTATAAACTTCCTCCTGCGACATTAGAATATCAATTTCAGCACTTCGTATCTTCCAGAGACACCAATTCGTTCTTCTGTCTTTTTGAATTCATTTTTTCGTTTCCGTTCTTTTGCCTGAGCTTCTTTTTTGTTCCTGCCAGCTTAACTTTGAATCAGAGGCCAAGTCAGCAGTATTTTTGTTATTTTCTAAGCGAGACGTATTGGAATATGCGGCTGTCAGTTCTTCTTTTTCTCAAGATAATAATCATAATTTCCAATATAATTTACAAACGTATGATTAACAAGATCCATGATACGTGTTGCAGTCTGATTGATAAAGTAACGGTCGTGTGAAACATAAAGAACCGTTCCTGTGTAATTATTCAGTGCATGTTCCAGAATCTCTTTTGATGTAATATCCAGATGGTTGGTCGGCTCATCGAGAATCAGGAAGTTCGCTTCAGAAAGCATCAACTTTGCAAGGGACACGCGTCCACGTTCGCCACCGCTTAAGTCACTAATAAGTTTAAATACATCATCTCCGGTAAATAAAAATGCCGCCAGCACTTTACGGATCTGCGTGTTATTAAGATTTTGTAGATGAGAACAGTATCGATATTGCGGCATTGACGATTCCAAAGGATGAGTCAATCAAAGTCACAAAATTTCTGGCAGATCACAATGTTCACGGAATATGGAATTTTGCACATACAGATCTGAATCTTCCGGAAAGTGTGATTGTTGAGAATGTACACATTTATCCGAGAGTCTGATGAAGCTGTCATATAATATATCTTGCTACAAGGAAGAACATAATTAAGGAGATAACGTGTAAAGACAGGTTTGTTCAGATTGCATCCGGCTTTGCACGTTTCTTTCTATCAGGAGGAATCAAAACTATGAGATATTTGCCAGATGCTAAACAGATGAAAACAGCAGATTCATTTACGATAAATGAACTTAAAATCCCGTCCCCAGGAACTTATGGAACGGGTCGCCAGAGCATGTGTAGATCACATTAAAGACTGGAAAATTAATTTAAATAAAATATGTGTCCTCTGTGGTTCTGGAAATAATGGCGGGGACGGCTTTGCGATTGCCAGAATGTTTGCATGGGAAGGGTGTGACGTAACAGCAGTTCTGGTCGGAAACAGAGATCACTGCACACCAGAGACTGCCCATCAAGATAGAACAGTTGAAAATACAGGAGCACAGTTTAAGGAGCGGTTTGAGCAAGAAGCATTTGAAAGTGAACCGTATACTTTAATTATCGATGCAATTTTTGGAGTTGGACTTTGCCGGGAGGTTGGAGGCAGATATGCACAGATTATAGAGTGTGTGAATCAGTCTGATGCAGTCCGTATGTCCGTGGATATTCCTTCCGGAATTTGCGCAACTACAGGAAATGTAATAGGAACTGCAGTGCGTGCAGACTATACTGTGACAATTCAGGAGACGAAAGTTGGTCTTGTACTTGATCCGGGAAGAAGTTATGCAGGAATCTGTGTATCCGAGGATATCGGAATTGTATCACTTCCACTGGAAAGAGATGAGGAAACAGTTTGTACACTGGAGGGCAGTGATTATGCAAAGACTTCTTCCGAAACGAAATGCGGACTCCAATAAAGGAACTTACGGAAAGCTTCTTATGATCACCGGAAGCAAAGGTATGTCAGGTGCTGCATATCTTGGCGCACTTGCAGCTACAGGACAGGTACCGGGCTGGTGCAGATCTATACTGCTAAAGAGAATCTCGTGATCTTACAGAGCCAGATCCCGGAAGCGATCATTACAACTTATGAAAAATATGATGTCAATGAACTACATCGCTTGATCGACTGGGCAATGTCGTAGCTATAGGTTCCGGACTTGGAACAAAAAGACTGCAAGGAAGATTTTTAAAAGAAACCATTGCATATACAAAGAAACCCTTGTCATAGATGCAGACGGACTTAATATTTTTGTCTGAACATATGGATTATCTGTGTGGTGCAGATTATTGAACATTTATCTTTACACCACACATGAGAAAGAGAATTTGAACGGATCA
>VOFI01002542.1_pt1 | contig 26922 bp, 53 predicted proteins | sample 5384131 | NCBI WGS metagenome assembly VOFI01 (sample SAMN12384728, study PRJNA508395) | human gut metagenome | isolation source: healthy gut H | host: Homo sapiens | reverse complement strand
TGTGGACAGCGAACTTGTTGCGCCCTCCACCAATATATCCTGACAGTGAAACCGGTCTTCCAAAGAAACCACACCTTTTTCCAGTGCCGCTGCCGCGGTGATCACCTTAAATGTTGATCCGGGGCTCATAGGTATCATTGATACACTGGTTTCGCCACATCCGGTTACAGTATTCCTTTCCTTTTGGTACCCTCATACTCCTTATACTCCTCAATCAGCTGAAACGGCTCATTCAGATGAAATTCCGGATAATCCACCATTGCCATGACGGCCCGTCGGAAGGATTCATCACAATAATACTGACAGAATCCGCTTCTTTCTGAATATATGCTTTATTTGCTGCCTGCATGGCAAACATCTGAATATTTGCATCCAATGATGATGTGATTATTTCCGCAACAGGTTCTTTGCGTTCCTCTCCGATATTGTCAACTTCCACACCACGGCATCCGTCGTCAGCAGCACTTTTGAGGCAAGCGTATCGTATGGATAATTCCGTTTATATCCTCATCCACTTTCACCCCTGCATAGCCATATGCGGCAAAGAATCCGGTTTCCGGTTTCCTTTATCGATTTCTTTTGATCTTCTCGAGGAAAATATTTTCTACCCGCTTACGGAATCTTTTCTTCCGGACTGCTCCTTTACGAGCATGGCAATGACCGCTTCCGGTTCCTTTAATAGGTATGACAGAAATGACTGATTTGTTATCTGCCAGTACTACACCATTTCGATCCAGAATTTTGCCTCTGGCGGCTTTTTATTTTTCTTTCTCTCTGCTGCGAGATCTTTTGCCTGCGTCTCATAATATTTTCCCTCAAAAGCATAAGATAGACCAGACGCCCGCACAAAAACCATCGACATCAGAACAACAGAAAAGAATATGATACATATTTTCTGCGGTGATAGGTTTTATTCCACTCCATGAAAAGCACCACGATCCTTTCTTAAAGCATATGCACTGCAGAGCCTTTCTAAGAACTCTCTGTCTTTAGTTCTTTCTTTTTTCTTTTCATTTCTGGACTTGGTTCCGTTATGCTTTCCGGTATACTGTGAGCTGTCTTTTGACCTGGTAACATCATAGCCCTTGTTTACACCGGTCTTCTTTCATCCGGATAAATTCATATACGGAAGAACTTCTTCTAAGATCTCACGCGCAATGTTCTGCGCAAACACGCTGTGCGGCTGGTCTGCCACATTTGGTTCATTCACAACCACATAGATCAGTACCTGCGGGTTGTCGTATGGGGCAAATCCCATAAATGAAACAAGATATTTTCCGTTTCCACGCGGAAACTTCTGTGCGGTTCCTGTTTTACCGCCCATAGAATATCCATCCACTTTTGCCGTATTTCCCGTACCTTCCTTTACAACACTCTGCAGATAATCCCGGATTTTATCGCTGGTACTCTGGGAAATGGTCTGTTTCACAGCTTTCGGTTCCACCGTGGAAATCGTATTTCCTGTCGAATCCGTGATTTTGGTTACCAGATGCGGCTGATAATAAGTTCCGCCATTGATCAGTGACGCAAATCCACTCACCATCTGGATGCCATCGTACAGTTATAGTTCTGTCGAATGCATTGGTTGCCAGATCGATCGGTTTCATATCTTCCACCTGATACATCAAAGATGCGGTATTTGCCTCTCCCGGCAGATCAATTCCGTTTTTTCTGTCCAAATCCATAGATGGACTGGTACTCTGTAAAATGATTCTTTCCGATTTTGTATGACATCTGCATGATGGCATCATTACAGGAATCCATAAGTGTCTTCCGGACGGTTTCTATTCCATGTCCGTAGCGCGCCACGCAGCGCACCTTCTGTCCATTAAAATCCTCGTACCCATCACAGTCAAATGTCATTTTATCTTTGATTGTTCCGGTTTCGAGTCCACACGCAACCGTAAAGGTTTCTGTACAGATCCCGGCTCATACGTTGAGGATACACAAAAATTCTGCCATATCTCATTGAGCGCATCCATTTTTTCATCCTCGGACATATTTTTTGATCTGTTTTTGGTGTACCACTTGCTCAGATCTCTCGGATTGTTCAGATCCACATTCGGATAATCTGCCATGGCAAGGATTTCTCCATTGTTTGGATTCATGACAATCGCTGCCGTATTGATACTTCCGGTTCCTTTATAATAGTTGTCCCGGTATTTTCATTCCAGTCTTTGATTTTTTCTTCAACGATGGACTGGATATTTGCGTCGATGGATGTCACCAGCGTATCCCCGTCCTGTGCATCAATGACGGTCTTTTTTCAAAATCGCTGTCCGAGTCCAGATAACCGTACTCCCGCCCATTGATTCCGTTTAATGTACTGTTGTAATAATTCTCCAGTCCGGTTGTGCCGACATTCCCGGAAGAAGTAAAACCAATCACGGAAGAGGCTAAAGATCCAAACGGATAATTCCTCTGATATTCTTTTTCAAACCAGACACCCTTGATATCCGGGTTCACTTTGTTTCCCTTTTTGTCTACGGCATCCTGCAGTTCCACAAAAGGCTGTACTTCGTCATATGGTACTTTCTTGGCAAGTACAATATAGCGTTTATCCTTTTTCTCTTTTTATAATTTTGCGGATCTCCGTTTCATCCAATTCCGGGAAACATTTCACCAGTGCTTCCACGGTCGGATCAACATACTCTTCTTTGTCATTGACAACGGTACAGTCTAAAATCACATTATAGACTGCCACACTGGTAGCAAGAACCGTACCAGAACGGTCGATGATTTCTCCCCTCTGGTACGGAATCGTTTTACTGTCATAGGACTGCATGGAAAGTACTTTTTTTTCTGATAGGTTTCCCCTTTCGTGTGTTCAATATAAGTCAATCTGCCGACCAGTCCACACAAAACAGCCAGAATAAGGGAAAACAAAACCATCAGTTTTGTCCGCATCTTCCGGTTAAATTTCTGTGCCGGTCTTCTTCTCTTTCTTCTCACATCTGACTCCTGTTATTTGGATGGAATATCCTCATACTGATCCATGAAATTGCTGTTTTCCACGGTATAATATACCACCTGTTTTTCCGTTGGATATTTCATGCCAAGCTTTTTCATTGCCACTTTTTTGATATGTTCAAGGTCTGTTGAAGTTGTAAGATTTTATAACGTGCATCATTGTCCGCGCGAAGATCTGCCAGCTGGCTCTCCAGATTTGCCACATTTTTCATTCGTGTCGTCATCTGTGACTGCATCCGTACAAACAAAACGGCAGTCAGTGCAGTGATCACTACACATGCCGTAAGAAATACCACATACCCGCGGCTCATCTCCATCGCTCTCTGGCGATTCCTTCTCGCTGCATTTCTACGGTTTTTGCGGCGTCTTGCCTCTTCGATTTCTTTGCGTGTTCTCTGATTGTGTCGAACCGGTGTATCCAGTTCTCTCACGGTATTCCCGCTTACATAATAGTTTTTACTGCTCATAACGCTTTCCTGCTTTCCATTCCATCTTCCACACGCTCAAACACGCGTAATTTTGCACTCTTTTGATCTGCTGTTCTCTTCGAGTTCCTTCTCCGAAGGCAGAACGGGCTTTCTTGTCACCACACGTCCTTTGGATTTCTTTCCACATACACAGACCGGGAAATTGCTCGGGCATGTACACGGATTTTCGTTCTTTTGAAGTTGGATTTTACAATACGGTCTTCCAGTGAATGAAATGTGATAATGCAGATTCTTCCCCCATCATTCAACAAATCAATCATGGTATCTAACGTATCGCGAAGTACATCAAGTTCATGATTCAGCTCAATGCGGATTGCCTGATACGTCCGCTTGGAAGGATGTCCTCCGGTCACCTGTACTTTCATCGGGATGGCTCCACGGATGATTGCGTTGAGTTCCCCGGTCGTTTCAATCGGTTTTTCTTTCCGCGCCTGTACAATATGCTTTTGCAATATTCTTTGCGAACCGATCCTCCCATAATCACGAATTATGCGGAACAGTTCCGCTTCACTGTAATCGTTCACAATGTCCCTTGCGGTCAGGCGCTGACGCTTGTCCATCCGCATATCCAGCGGTGCATCCTCACTCCGGTAGGTAAAACCGCGTTCCGGTGTATCCAGCTGGAAAGAAGAAACTCCCAGATCGAGAATGATTCCATCCACTTTTTCGATTCCGAGATTCTTCAACACGTCCGCCATCTGTGCATAATTGCTTCTTACGATGGTAACCCGGTCTGCATAATCTTTCAGTCTCTCTGTGGCAGCGGCAATGGCATCTGCATCCTGGTCGATTCCGATGAGTCTTCCGGTTGTCAGATGTCTGCATATTTCCAGTGAATGTCCGCCTCCCCCAAGCGTTCCATCCACATAAATGCCATCCGGGCGAATATGTAATTGTTCAATTGTCTCGTTCAAAAGAACAGAATAATGTTTAAATTCCATATTTAGATTCCAATTCCCCAACTCTGCCATATGCTCTGCAATCTCATCCATGTCATCAAAATCGTTGTTTTCCAGATACCGTTCTTTGCTCCAGATCTCCACACGGCTGAATACGCCGACGGAAACAACTTTATCAATTCCTGCGTATTCCCTCAGATTCGCCGGAAGTAAAATTCTTCCCCTGCTTGTCCACTTCGCAGTTTGCAGCTCCTGCAAAAAGAATCGCATAAACTTTCTTGCATCTTTTTTTGAAGTCAGTGGTTTTTCACGAAGACTCTCCTCAATCCGTTTCCATTCTTCCTGGGAATAAACAAACAGGCATCCATCCAGTCCCTTTGTCACAACAAATTCATTGCCAAGCTGTTCCCGAATTTAGAAGGTACGATCAGTCTGCCTTTGCATCAACCGAATGATTGTATTCGCCCATAAACATGGCAGACTCACCTCCCTTCCTCATTTTCTGAACTTCTGTTTGTTCACCACTTTACACCACAAAGTGGATTTTTTATTCCACTTTCCACCACTATGTATCCATAATACCCTAAAAGCCCCTGAAATCAAGGGGTTATTCCCGGTCTTTTCTTTGAAAATGAGCCGACAGCTACTGTTTTTTTCAAAAATCTCCACACGTGGAAACGTGTGAGGATTTTCCCATCCAAATGTACATTATGCTGTTTTTTTTTGTGCTGGCGGACATGCCAGATGATGATCCAGGAAACCGATACGACCACAAGAAGTGCTGCAAGTGCCATAGACACCGATATCCGATGACCGGCAGCAGCAGCTGGTCTGTCCGCAGGGATTCTATCCAGAACCTGCCAATCCCATACCCTGCCAGATACAGCAAAAAGACTTTCCATCAAACCGCTTGTGTCTGGTAAACAGGATCAGAAGGATCAAAAGAATCAGATTCCCCCAAGGATTCATAGAGAAAAAGAACGATGGGATGTACCTGGATATAAGAGATACCATTTACTTCCACCACGTGTTGCAGCAGGCTGTCCGTCACATCTGAGGATCGGACAGCAGAAAGCGGCAGCTGCATGGCAAACAACCCGTCCGTATAACCGCCAAATGCCTCCCTGTTAAAAAATTTCCCCACCGGCCGATAACCTGTCCTAAGACCAGACCAAGTCCCGCGGTATCGCAAAGCAGACCCATGGACAGTTTCCGTACCCGTGAAAACACAAACACGGTAATGATTGCCGCAATCACGCCTCCGTAAATCGCCAGACCTCCCTTGCCGCAGATTGAACACACTCAGCAGATCGTCCTTGTATAGATCCCAACGGAATATCACATAATAAACCCGCGCCCCAATGACAGAACAGATAATGGCAACGAGTGCCAGGTCAAAATAAGTATCCGTTTTCTGGCCGGTATCTTTTTGCCATCCAACAGGCGATTCCAAGTCCTGCTAACATTCCGATTGCAATCACAATTCCATAATATGCCACCGAAAAATTTCCGATCATGATATTTTTTCCGACATGGTGCAAATAAATATGTAAATGCGGAAAATTAATACTGTAATCCGTTAGTTGTTCCATTCCTTTTTCTCCTTTTCACTGGCGGGGCGGCAGTCTGCCGCCCATATGCCCCTGTCAGCAGCTGCATACAAAACTGCCGCACTCTGTCTCCCTGCTGCTGTCTGCATGTCCGCCGGAAATACCAATGTGTCCCGCATGACAGGCATGATCCTCGTTGAATTTGCACTCACACGCTTCACAGCTGACGGTTGTATCTTTTTTGACATCTGTTGTATGACAGGACTGACATCCACATCCTTTCGGTGCAAAACTTCCACAACAGGTTTCGGAAGAAGTTTTTGCCTGTGTTCCTTCCACCTGAATATCCGTTCGTCTGCAGCAGTTGTCTGCATTATAAGAACAGTTTACCACATTACAATCCAGTTTTGTCATCTTACATACCTCCTTGTGTTAAATCATCGCTGCCACATCAGTATGTACCAAACCATGGTCTTATTCTGTTCCTGTTCTTCTTTTTAAAAAGCCCGGTATCAGCTTTTGTGATACCGGGAATTTGTATTTCAAAATTTGAAAATTATTTATTCTTTCCACAGCAGAATTTGTATTTCTTTCCACTGCCGCATGGACACGGATCATTACGTCCAACCTTTTTGCCGACGATAACCGTACCGGATTTTTTCTGTTCCATATACAGTCTGTGCTTTGTCTCTTTATCAAAAATGTCATCCCACATCGGAAGATTGTAAAGCCAGTCAGCCTTGGCATCTACCATGTTCTTGTACAGCTTTTCCTTATCGAAAACAAGATTTACCCTGGTATTCTCATCCATTGTTTCGATTGGATTGTCGTTTACCAGACTGTCATTGATTCCGTCTAAGAAACCAGCCATCTCCAGAATGGTAAGTCCATACTTATCAGCAAGTTCTTTTACCGTTCCTTCTACTTTTTCATCCGGGTTTGTCAATAATTTCTCATACACGCCCTTCTCTAACAGGAAATATCTCTGCCAGAATTTCTGAAGTTCCCCCTGACTTGCGTTCTCATTGTAGGCAATTTTTCTGCCAATCCTGCAATATAGCCATTTTTATACCACCTTTATCACTTACGAATTTACATGCCTTTATGCATGTATGTTTATTATAACAAAATGTCCGCCGTTTTCCAAGCCCTTTCTTGACGAAACCTGCCATTTCCCGTATCATAAAGTTACGGTTTACAGGTTTCCTGCAAATAGCATATTTAGCCAAGGAGGTTGTTCATATGAAAAAAGGAAAACAGATTCTTGCCATCATCGGCATCATTTTACTGGTTGTACTGTACTTAAGTACACTGGTATGCGCCATCACAGACAATACCGGAACCATGAAAATGTTCAAAGCTTCTATCTTTGCCACCTTCGTGATCCCGGTACTGATCTGGGCTTATACGTTCCCTATACAAACTTACGCACAAGAAATAATTATTTTTCTGTTGTTTCTGTAGCTAAGACAGATTCTGTCTCAGTCTCCGTCTCCAAAACACTTTCTGTCACATTTCCCATGGATGCATTTTATCCGTCATTCTCTGTGGAATCCAGTTTCCCTGCGTTTTTTGCTGATAAAAATATAAGCAACAACGCAGATCACCAGAAGAATGACCACCACAAGCATCTGTATTTTCTGCTTTTTCATTCTTTATTTCTTTCTCCTTACCATAAAGATTACAATTCCTCCGGCCAGTAACAGGATTGGAAGAATAATGGTAACCAGCAGTCCCAGAAGTGCCGCATGTAATGCATTTACTGTCAGATTACTGAGCGTGTACTCTTTTTCCGGAATTACGCTGCCGGCCGACTGGGTATCTGTGATCATATTTCCGATCACACCGGAAAACAGTGATGCATTGTTTGTCGTCATCTGACTTGCCTCATCGCTGAATACATACGGGCTTGCGAATACCACAAGCTGCGTCGTGTGATCATCATCGACTTTATCTTCTACCGCCAGTCCGACACTAAACGATTCCTTGTCGTCTCCGTCTTCGTATCCATAATCCTGCATACTGTTTGATTGTTCTTTGCAACCGCATCATCGGAAGTATCCAGTAAAGAAGTATACGTTGTCTTACTCTCCTCTGTACTCTCCGTGTCATCCGTCGTGCTATTCTGCGGATAATTGATTCCCAGAGAAATCGGAAGATATACATATCCGCCGGAAAGACTTCCGGTATACGAACTGCTGTTTACATTTGGCAGCAGATACAGCGGGCCTCCCATATTGTAATAATGCTGTGCATCATTATCCGCGATCGGCATGTGGTAAAGCTTACTCCGTAAGTATCCAGAATCGATGCAAAATTCGGCATCTCGGTCTCGGAATACATTCCCACGATAATCGCTTTTCCGCCTTTTGCAGATAATCAATTACTTTCTGTGCATCATTTTTATTAAAATCTTTCTGCGGTGCATTGATAATAATCGCTGCCGCATCCTTCGGAACACTTTCTTCATTTAACAGTTCCACGGAAGACAATGTCATATTGGATTTGCTGATGACATCCGAAAATGCACTTCCGATTGCAGCCTCATCATGTCCGGTGATCTGGTATACGACAGGGAGCTGGTTCGCATCCATCGTTACATACTGGATGGCACTTGTAATCTGTCCTTCCGCATCGAATCCCTTCAGTTCGTTGTTGTAGGAATATGTGGAATAATCCATGTTTGACTGATAATCATAGATATCATAATAATCTATCACTTTCGAACGCTTGTCACTGACAACGATCAGACTGTTGCTAGTCGGTGCATTGTCCGTATAGTCCTTATAAAAATAAGGTTTACTCTTCGGATTGACGTATTTTACCCTGATATGCCCGGACAGATCTTTGTAACGCTCCAGCATGGAATCAATCTGTGCGTCCTTGCTTTTTTCCGCTGCCAGAACATAGATGGTCACATCACTTTTCAGTTTTTTCATGGTCTTTTTCGTATCCTTTGTAATGGAATACAATTTAGAATACGAACAGTCCACCGAGGTAATTCTCGTCGGCAGCGCATCGACTGCCAGGTTGGCAACCACGGCAAGAGCGAAAACTACGACAATAAAACTGCTTGAAAAACGCTGAGCGAAAATGTCTTTTGCTGATGCTCCAACGCCGTTTCTGAATGGCCTGCACGGTAAAGAAATTAAATAATACAATAACCGTTACATAATAGAGGATTGCCGTAATGTCCAGACAGCCCCCTGGAATTTTTCAAACGGTGCATACAGATCCAGACAGTTTAAAATCTTTGTCAGCCAGTTTCCATCCGATGAAATAAGTCCTGTCAGACTCTGCATCATATAACTGATAAACAGTACCACAAACGTCAGAACTGCCGCAATCACCTGGCTTTCCGTCAATGCGGAAATAAACATACCTACCGCAATGGAAGCTGCTCCATATAACCAGAACGCCAGTATGGCAATATAGCTCTCGCCCATGGGAATTGTTTCCAAACGCCCGTAAAATGAGCGGTGTCACACAGAAAACTGCAATATCCACGGTAAACACCGCAAGCATTGCCAGATATTTTCCGAGCACAACCTTTGCCACCGGTACCGGTGCTGTCAGCATCAAGCTGATCCGTTTTATTTTTCCGATCCTCTGCAAAACTGCGCATCGTAAGGATCGGTACCGCAATCATAAAAATAATCGTAATGGCACTTAACGTATAATACAGATACGGATATCCCTGCCGGAGATTATACACATAAAAAATACAGTCCGAACAGTGCCATAAGGGCGGCCACAAACAGCCAGCCGATCACATTCTGGAAATACGACCGGAATTCTCTTTTTAACACAGCAAACATTACTGTGCACCTCCTTCCTGGGTAATCTCAAAGGAATACATCTTCAAGAGATTTCGTCACGGTCTTCATCTCCAGCACCGGAACGTTATGCTCTGCCATCTGTCGGAAGACTTCTTCCCGCACATCGGCACCTTTCTTTGCATAAATACGGATTTTATCATGATCCGCCTGCTCAACCCTTGCAATGTTTTCTTCTCCCTGTAAGTATCCGGCTGCTTCCCCGGCACCGGTCCGCACCGTCAGTTCAATCTCCTGTGCACCCGACATCAGATTTACCAGATTTTCCGTAGAGTCGCTCGCTACAAGCTTTCCTTTGGAAATAATAAACACATGGTCACACACGGCAGAAATTTCCGGCAAAATATGGGAACTTAAAATCACCGTATGTTTTCGCCCAGATGACGGATCAGTTCACGGATCTCTATGATCTGTTTCGGGTCCGAGTCCGACCGTAGGCTCATCGGTATGATAATCTCCGGATACCCCAGGATCGCCTGTGCAAACCCGACACGCTGCCGGTATCCTTTGGACAGATTGCGGATCATGCGCCCTGCCACTTCTGTCGTACCGGTCGTTTCCATTGCCTCTTCCACATACCGTCTGCGCAGACTTTTTTCCAGCTGTTTTAAATCTGCCACAAAACACAGGTACTCCTTTACCGTCATATCCATGTACAGTGGTGGAAGTTCCGGCAGATAACCGATACATTTCTTTGCTTTCTCCGGCTCCTTTAAAATGTCATGCCCGTTAATTTTAATCTCTCCGCTTGTCGCACCGAGATATCCGGTTATCATATTCATTGTAGTGGATTTTCCTGCACCGTTTGGATGAGAAAACCATAAATTTTCCCCGGTTCCACAACGAGTGACAGATGATCGACAGCCGTATGATCCCCGTATTTTTTTACAAGATTATTGATCTCAATCACAGCGAAATGCTCCTTTTCTTTTTGGACAACAAAATGCCCTTTACGGAAACAGTGTATCGCTTTTACGTGTGTAAAAATGTAAACTCTGTGTTCATTTTGTGAACAGATAAAAATACGGGGAAGTAGTTCATGAACCACTTTCCCCGTATTTTAAAAAGTATTCTTTTTTATGTTTCTTATTCTTCGATCACAAAGTTGCTTACATTCCTGCGAAGTTCTCCCGCAGAAGCTTCCGCTGTCTTTGCGCCTTTCATGACTTCTGCCGATCCGTTTGCAATGGAAACGGTCTTCTGTGCAATGTTCGTTGTGCCGGCAGCACTGTCATTCGATGCCGAGGTAATTCCGTCAATCGCCTCTGTAATATTGGAAATAGATGCTACCAGTTCTTCGGAAGTTGCACTGAAATCCGACACCAGATCGTTGATTTTAGAGGCATCCATGTTATAATCATCTGCCATCTTCTCAAATTCATCAAAACTCTTCACAATATCTGTATCCACAAAATTCAGCAGACGGTTGGAATCTTTGGTCAGATTTCCTACTGCATTATCCACGTTTTCCGTCACAGCCTGAATATTTGCCACGGCATCTTTGGACTGTTCTGCCAGTACCCGGATTTCCTCTGCAACAACTGCAAATCCCTTTCCTGCCTCGCCCGCGCGTGCTGCCTCAATGGATGCATTCAGTGCAAACAGATTGGTCTGTCCGGTAATCGCGAGAATGGAATCTGCAAGCACACCGATCTGTTCCACAACCTTTGCGTCTTCGAGTGCCTTTTCGAGTCTTTCCCTGATTTCTCCAAGCATTTCCTGAACTTTCTTCCGGTTCTCTACCGTTGTTTCTTTTGTCTGCGTTGCCCGCTTATGGATTTCTTCTGCTTCTGTAGCTCCGTCCTGTGCACGTACGGCAATCTCTTTTGCCGCTCCGTCAATCTGCTGGGTCATGCTGTTGATCTGCTCTGCCGATGCCGCCGTCTCCTCGGTACTTGCAGCAAGCTGCTCGGTCGTTGCAGACACATCCTCAATTTCCCCATTCAGATTTGATATATTGGTATCCATTGATTCCACAACGTTATCAATATTTGCAGCTTCCTTCTTTACCTGTGCAAGCAATCCGCATACCGATTCCCGCATCGTCTCGAGTGTTCCTGCCAGCTGTCCGAAATCATCCTTCCGCTTCATCATATTCGTCTGCATCTTTCGGGCAAAATTTCCGCCTGCAATCACTTCAATCTCTGCGACAACTTTCTTTAACGACTTTGTAATATCCTGTGCGATCATAAAAACAAGTACTGCAACAACCGCAAGCATCACAATACATACCGCGATCAGGGCGATTGCCTTTTGCATTGCATAGCTGGTAAATACCTTATCCTGCTTTGCAATGGCAGTATCAATATAATCCGTATAATTTCCGGTACCGACCACCCAGTCAAACGGTTCAAAGTACTCACTGTAGGAACGCTTCGGGAAGGTTTTGTCTCTCCTTCTTTCGGGAATACATAATCTGTATATCCTCCACCGTCTTCCACTGCTACACGTATGATTTCTTTCACCATCTGGTATCCTTTTGCATCCTTGGTATCCATACGGTTCGTCCCCTCGGTATCACTGCCAAGCAGAACCACATTTGTACCATCTGACTGGTCAATCCAGAAGTAACCAGCCTCTCCGTAACGCATCTGACGCACTTCCTCTGCCGCAATCTGTTTTGCTTCATCGAGGGTATACGTTCCTGCCTTATATTCCTCGTTTATCTCTGTCAAAAAGGGAGATGACCACCCCCACCTGCTCTTTGATCGAATCATCATAACTCTGGCGGGACGATGCATCCATCGTTTCCAGTGCTTTGTCTTTCACATCTTCCATGTTTTTTGACGGAAACAACACTCCCGAGCCACAAGTAAAATGACCAGAACCAGAATCAGATTCAGCTTGGTTTCTTACCTTCATGTTCTTCATAACTTTATTCTCCTTCCCGTAAAGCCGTTCGATTTTGTGAAAATTATCCAACAATATCAAACTTGTTATTCAATAATTATAACATTTCACCACACTTCCGTCAACCAATCATTCAGCATAAAGAATTCGTTTTCCAGCCTGCTCCTCTATCCTTTACCCTTTCTTAACCCTATCCCCTTCTTGCCATCCCTTCGAATTTGACGTATAATGGATACATCTTAAGGAAAGAGGAACAATACCTATGGGCATTTATCTTGTAGACTATGAAAATGTACACAACGATGGTGTAACAGACATCAAAAAACTCTCTGCATCTGACCGTGTTGTCATTTTTTACGGAGACAGCATCAAGTCCATCCCTTTTGAAACACATGTAGAAATGATGGCGTCCAAAGCGGTGATCGAATATATTGAAACACACAAGGTAGCTAAAATTATCTGGATTTCCAGCTGGCCACCTATCTTGGATTCCTGATCGGGAAAGGGGAAAAAAGGTCCGGTTTACATCATCAGCCAGGATACCGGGTTTGACAGTATTGTCGATTTCTGGCGCGGAAGAAACATCGAAGCCTTCCGCCAGCCAAGCATTGCTTCCCCTTCCACTCCAAAGGATGTTTCTTTAAAAAAGGGAACCTCCACAAAGAAAAAAAGAAGAAAAAATCGGATCACGTTCCCAAAGAATCAAAAAAAAAGAGACGAAAGAGGTAAAAGAGACAAAAGAAATTGTGGAAAAAAGAAGCCGGAAAAGAAAAAACTTCCGGAAGCAATCCGCAAAAAATACGAACGGAATTAAAAGATGAAAAACTCCCGGCCGGCAAATACACATCCATCTATAAAGCAGTGGAAGAATCCGAAAATAAACTTTGCATTAAACAACGCACTGGTCAAAACGTTTGATACTACCATTGGAAGTAAAATCTACAATCACATCAAAAAAATTTACGAGGATTACCAGAGGTAATCCTCATTTTTTATTCAAGTTCCGTCATTCCTCCAAGCAGGATTCCCACATTGTCTTTATAAATTTTCGAAAACTGCTCCATCGGCAGCGGATTTTTCTCCCCAGCCCCGCCTCGATGGTATATCCCGGACGGTCATAAAATTGATAAACCAGTCTTTGTATCCGGCATACCCGGACGCCGCCGGTGTTTCCTCGATCCGGTAACCGCTCACTTTTGCAAAATATTCCGCAATGCGGCGGGCGCCTTCCGGTTCCTCATCCAGATACTTCCAGTAAATCACTTCTCCCTGTGTGTGATATGCAAGAATCAGGGAAAAAATCATGGTTTCTCGTAAAATCAAACATGGCAATACTCTCCGGGACGCTGAGCGGTGTCTGTCCCACGTAATCCCTCGGTGCCGGACGGTTATACCCCTGTTCAAATTTTATTTTCTTTGCCATATCCCATCCTGCCGGAAACTGCAGATTCAGATCCACACCCTGGATATTTGCCTTCCATCCGTCCGGAAACGGAATATCCGGGAATCTGGACGCAATGCACCGCACGGCGATAATAAAATCCTTCCGTCAAAAGCCCATTTACCAGATCCACACCATCCGGATTAACCAATGGTACAAGATACAGGGAATATTCTTCAAACAGCCGCTCCGGGTACAGTTCTTCATACATACGTTCGTCTGCATATGCCTCTAACAGCCGCTCCACAAACTTTAAAAGTACCGGTGTGGTAATGCCTCATTGGCATGAAAGGAAGCATTGTACCCCACCTCTACCGGACCATTTCAACTGCAGCGACCACAGGGGTGTTCCCATAACACTTCTTCCGATCGTTCCCACCTGCAGATAGGGATAACGCCTGCAAGCCCTCAATGATCCACCCGGTAAGCAGAGAAGTGTATGGAACTTCTCCGGAAACCAACGGAAAATTAAGTGGTACAACAACCGTACTTCCAATCTGTAATGCTCCGGCATCCGTTCCGGGATTTGCATGCATCACTCGCTCCATCGTTGTATCATACATTTTCGCAATGGAGAAAAAGGTATCTCCTGCTTTTACCTCGTGTGTGATATACCCAGACAAAAAGGGGGCAGTAGACGGTTCCACTGTGCTTCTTTTACCGCACACCCTTCCGCTGCTGCCCATTACTTTTTCCACGGCTGCACAGGTCTTTTATCCAAAAATTCCATCCAGCATCACCTGCTGTCCTGCACGCTGCAATGCCAGCTGCAGATATTGTACCCAGATTCCCTGATCCCCAGGATATAATTTTTCATTTTTGTTCCTGCCTTATTCTCATTCTTTTATTTTATGAGAATCAGACAGTTTTGTTTCCATTATGCAAATGCTTCTGCTACATTTTCTTCTGTTACTTCTTCCTTTTCATCGAGCAGATTGTTCATGCTCTTTAAGCTGATCAGAAGTGTGGACGTGTTGTGAAGCAATGCCGATGTGGTTGGTGGAAATGCCCCTGCCACGCCAAGAACGATCAATGAGGTGTTAATGCCTACAATCAGACGGTAATTTCTGTGAATCCGCTCCATCAGCCCATTACTGATCTTCTTTAAAGTAACAAGCTCATGGAGATCATCTGCGCCTACCGTAATATCTGCAATCTCACGTGCAATCTCTGCGCCATTGCTGATCGCAATTCCCACATCTGCCGCAGAAAGCGCCGGAGAATCATTGATACCGTCACCGACCATGATCACCTTTCCCGGCATTTTTCTGCCTCAACAAAGCTTGCTTTATCTTCCGGCAATACCTCGGAATGATACTCATCCACACCGACTTTTTTTCGCAATCGCAGATGCCACGCGGTCACTGTCCCCGGTCATCATAACAACCTTTGAGATTCCGGAGTTTCTTTAACTTTGCAATAACCTCAACTGCTTCCGGACGAAGTGGATCTTCGATGCAGATCACTGCCACAAGCACCCGTCAATCGCCATATACAGGTGTGAATACTGCTCCGGAAGCTGCTCAAATATCTCTTTTCTTTCCCTCCGGAATTGTAGCATTCTCATCCTCAAATACAAAATGATAACTTCCGATCACAATATGTTTCTCCCCGATCTTGGAAGAAATACCGTGTGCGACAATGTACTCTACCTTTGAGTGAAGTTCCTCATGTACCAGATTCCGGTTTACTGCCTCACGTACCACAGCCTTTGCCATGGAATGTGGAAAATGTTCCTCTAAACAGGCAGCAATACGAAGCAATTCATCCTCGGACTGATCATTGAAGGAAACAATCTTTTTGCCACTGTCGGCTGTGCCTTGGTCAGTGTACCAGTCTTATCAAAGACGATGGTATCGGCTTCTGCCATAGCTTCCAGATACTTGCCGCCCTTCACCGTAATGTTATAGGTACTTGCTTCCCGGATTGCAGAGAGCACAGACAATGGCATCGCAAGTTTCAGTGCACAGGAGAAGTCCACCATTAACACAGAAATTGCCTTTGTCACATTTCTGGTAAACAGCCATACAAGCCCTGTTCCCAGGAAGGTATATGGCACCAGTTTATCTGCTAAATGTTCGGCTTTTCCTTCCAGTGAGGATTTCAGTTTTTCAGATTCCTCGATCATCGCCATGATCTTTTCATACTTGCTTGATCCGTTTGCTTCTCTGACGCGGATCGTAATCTCGCCTTCCTCGACAACAGTTCCGGCATATACCACGCCATCAGGTACTTTGCGGACCGGAACCGATTCTCCGGTTAAAGATGCCTGATTTACCATTGCCTCTCCGTCCGTTACCGTTCCGTCAAAACGGGATCACATTTCCCATATGAATGCGCACTTCATCTCCGGACTGCACGTTGTCTGCGGAAACGAGTACTTCCTGTCCATCACACATCATCCATACCTTGCTGATGTTGAGTGACATACTGCGCCAGATCTCCCACGGATTTCTTATGTGTCCATTCTTCCAGCGTCTCTCCGATACCAAGCAGATACATCACAGATCCTGCGGTCGCAAAATCACCACGGATAATGGAAACACCAATGGCAGTTGCATCCAGTACCGGAACCTCGATCTTACCCCTGAAACAGAGTCTGAAGCCCTTTCCAGATATACTTCACGGATTTCACCGTTGTGATTACTGCACGAACGGAAAACGGCAGAAACAGTTTGTTACCGAAATGCCAGAACGTCTGCTCCACCAGCTGATCCCAGTAATGCTGATTCATTTCTCTTCCGGAATTTTTAATATAGGTATCCGGAACATCCGTCTTTTCATACGAAAATGCCTTTAACACTTCAAGGATTGCATCTCTGCTTCCTTCATAACAAATGGTCACATCTTCGGTACGATTTTGAATTTTTGCGGAAATCACAGATTCACACTGTTCCAGATAATACTGTAATGTATCTGCCTGTGCAAATGACATACGACTCTGGATCACATGAATCCTCATTCTTCCTCTTATCTCATGTCTGATTTGAAATTTCATATCTATACCCTGCTTTCGATAAAAGAGATGTTACTTATTGCGTAACATCTCTTTCATGCGTTTTTATGCCTCTGCTGTCTCTTCTGTAGTTTCTGTCTCTTCGGCAGTTGTCTCTTTGGTTACTTCCTCACCATCAAATACTTCCTCTTCTTTTGCTGCACGGTCTTCGTTGATCTGCTTAGCCTCTGCATAGATATCCTCTGCATTCTCCTGTACCTTTGTAGCGGTCTTTAAAACAACTTCCTTTGCACGGAGTACGGCTGCTGTACAATTTGTATAAAGTTTCTTTGCATCCTTGCTGGAAAGAATCTTGATTCCTGCGGTACCAAACAATACACCTGCTGCAAAAAGTCCGGTTTTCTTTGCATCAAAATTTTTGAAACACTTTGCCATCGTTGTTTCCTCCTTAGTAACTGATTTATAATTTTGTTTTCCTGTTTAAAAACGTATTTTATGCCCCATTTTTCCAATTTGCAAGTATTTTTTAGTCACCACGGCGTGCAAAAAGAGCATAAAAAGGACTCACACCATCTATCATCCGATAAATAGCGGAGTCCCACACTTTATGCAACAACAATCCGGCTGTCCTTATTGAGAAAACTTATCATTACTGTTCCACGCCGGCTTTTCCTGCTGCAATCTTTTCTTTTTTCTTTGTTCCAGAGTTTTTCTGCTGTAGGTGTCCAGTTCTCGGCATAAGGAGCAGCCTTTTCTTTCAGATGTTCCGGTGTCTCCGGTGACTGATAATCGGTATTTACTGCCTTTGACTCTTTTTTACCATCTCCAAAGCTTATCCGGGTTCTCAAGCATCGGACACGGACGAAGCATATTGTCATTAAACGGCTGGTTGTCATGATATGCCTGGAATAACGGGCTCTTTAAAGCATCCAGCAGGCTGCAGTCATGAATATTTGCATTGAATAATGAATAAATACGCATGGCTCCACATCACCCTTGGCATTGATATGTAAATATCTTCGTCCACCGGCGATACATCCGCCGACAAACTGTGCGTCATTCTGGAAATCCATGCTAAAAATTGCCTTTGTCTGACGGAACTTACGGATACGATGGAAAATTTCCTCACGCTGCTCAGGTGTAGGCAGAAGTTCCACTGCTGCATCATTTCCAACCGGCATATAGTGGAAGAACCATACAAATAATGCACCACTCTCAACCAGCATATCAAAGAATTTTTCGCTGGTTACATCATCTAAATTCTTTTCTGGTATAGCAGGTGGAAATACCAAATGGTAAACCATGGCTCTTTAACAGGCTCATGGCATGCTGTACTTTATCAAATACACCTTCGCCTCTTCGTCCATCGTTGGCTGTCTCGAATCCTTCCAGACTGATCGCCGGAACAAAGTTCTTGACACGAAGCATTTCCTGGCAGAACTCTTCATCAATCAAAGTACCGTTTGTGAAAGAAAGGAATTCACAATCCGGATGCATCTCACAGATCTTGATCAGGTCTTTTTTTTTTACGTACCAATGGTTCTCCACCTGTATAAATATACATATAGGTACCAAGCTCCTTACCCTGACGTACGATAGAATCAATCGTATCCAAATCCAGATTCAGCTGATGTCCATACTCCGCCGCCCAGCATCCGGTACAGTTTAAATTACATGCAGAGGTAGGGTCTAACAGAATTGCCCACGGAATGTTACAGTTGTTTTCTTCAGCAAGCTGCTCCTGCAGTGCGCTGCCTTTAAGCTTGCATTGAAAATGAAATTCTGGAAGAATGCCTTACGGACTTCCGGATTCAGCTGATAAATGCGAAGAATCAGCTGGTACCAGTTTCCCTCTCCTGAATCACCTTGCGGATCATATTTCTCTGTGCCTCATACCATCCGTCCGGTGCAAATTTGTCAACCATATCCATCAGTTTCGGAATATTCTCCTCCGGATCTTTCTCCATATACTTTAAGGCCTGCTTGATTCCAAAGTTCTGAATACTCTTCTGTAATGACATTTTATTCATAATCTCAACTTCCTTTCATTCTGTCGCCATAACATGACAGAAATGTTTTTGTGTAATCTGAAAAGTATTATATCTTTTCTCTTCTTAAATTCAAGTGGACAAATGCACGAATGTGGGGTAAAATTTGTCGAATTTTTTCCAGATTACAGAATACTTCTGCCCTTATTTCTGACTCTGCAGCACATACTTTGCAATCATTTCCACACTCGAACGCAACAGTGCACTGAATTCCTGCGGGGACACACATTCCCCGTCCTCAAGCCATCTCACGAGTGCTGCCAGAAATGCATCCGAAAAGAAATGAATATAAAATTCCTCGTGCTCTCCTTTTTCCTCTTCCTCTACCATCGCAAGAAATTTACGATTGACAGGGACTAAAATATCCCGGAAATGTTCTGTAAAAAGAGTTCTGCCCCTCAATCTGCAGTACTTTCGAATAGAATGTCCGGTGTTTATAAAAATACTCACAGATTTTTTCCAGTATATCCCATGTAAAGCCGGCATTTTTCCATTCTTCTTCTGAAAAAATCTTTGTAATTTCAGTGTCAAAAATCCAGTTGACCAGATCATATTTATCTTTAAAATGATAATAAAAACTTTTGCGGTTCATTCCGCATTCTTCGCAAATGTGTGATACACTGATCTTCGCAAAAGGTTTCTGTTCCAACAGTTTTCGAAGAGCATCTGCAAATGCCTGTTTGGTGGCGTTTTGAGTATGGCATAACCGACTCCTCCTTATTCCTTTTCTCTTATCCATATTTTAACTATTGTACCACACTTTTTATTTTGTTACCCTTTTATATCTCTCATATGGAATTTGTATATATAATAGGAAAGAACCGCTACGATATACTCGGTAACGGCAAATCCGTACCACACACCCAATGCCTGTAACAACCGGCTGAGCACAAAAGAAACCGGCAGCATCACAACGATATAGCGCGCAAGAGAAATCAAAAGTGATGGCATGCCCTTTCCCCAGTCCCTCCAGGACTCCGGAAAATGTAACGGAAACCGAGGATACCACGAATCCAAAACTGATGATTCTGAGTGCCGCACCTCCGATTTCCATTGTTGTGCGGCTTTGTGGTAAACAATCCCATCAGCTGCTGCGGAATTGCACAGGAAATTACCATTCCCATAACCATAACCAGTGCGATCAATCCCATGGAGGTGTGCGTAATCTTTTTCACCCTGTCATATTCTCCTGCCCATAATTATATCCAACGAGCGGCCGGATTCCCCTGCACAATTCCGTTTGCCGTCAGATAAATAAATGTCTGCAGTTTATAATAAACTCCGAGCACCAGAATATAACTTCCCGGAAACGGCGCAAGGATTGCATTTAATGCGGGACACCTGAATGGAAGGAAGTGCAAGATTTAAAGTTGCCGGAATTCCGATGGTATAAATATTTTTCATTACGCTTCCGGTTGTTTTCATATTTGCGACGTTGACCTTTACATGCATCGGACGTACAAAATAAAACAGCAGATACCCCGCCAGCGTCACACACTGACCGATTCCCGTGGCATAAGCCGCACCCGCAATTCCAAGCTTCGGTACCGGTCCCAGACCAAAGATCATAACCGGATCTAAAATAATATTGGTTACACATCCGAGCATCATACAGATCATCGACACCTTCATCCGCCCGACTGCCTGAAAGATCTTTTCATATGCAAGTCCCAGACCGATCACTGGTGCAAACGCAAATACCCGCGTGGAATACGTGCATGCCAGTGCGATCACCTGTGTATCGCCTGTAAACATCCGAAGAAACGATGGCATAATGGCAGAACAAAGCAGTGCCAGCACCAGACCGTGGATCAAATTTAACAAAGCCCCACGGATGCCGACTCATCCGCCAGTTTCTCTTCTTTTGCTCCCAGATAAAAGGCTACCCTTGCATTGATTCCGATCGCAAATCCGATAACAATGGCATTGACGAGATTTTGCATCGGAAACACAAGGGCAAGCGCCGTCATCGCATCTTCACTGATCTTTGCCACAAAAAAGCTGTCTACAATGTTATACAATGCATTCACTGCCATGGATATGACCATGGGAAGTGACATGGAAAGCACCAGCGGCAGGATTTTCTTGTTTTCATGTACTCCTGATTCATACAAACTCCTCTTTTTCTGCCGGATGTTCCGCAAAAAAGACTATAGACCGACGGTTTGAATCAGAAACCGTAAAATCTATAGTCTTTTCAGACATCCTGTTTGTGTATCTTATCTTACTTCAATTGGTCTGTTTTTGCAAGTCTTTTTCTAAAATAAAGAGGTGTCAGTATCTTTCCGGGATTTGTGGAGCCGTAAGGAAACAGACGTATTTCTATGTACAATACCGGAATGTCCGGTCGGTCAGAATTCTTGCAAAGATCAGACCAAGCGGCAGTGCCACAATAATTAAAATTGCGAAGCAAACCAGGATGCAGAGGTATTCAAAGACATCGCCCCCCAGATTGTAAATTGCCCGGTACAGATACAGTCCCGGTACCATAATGACAATCGACGGAACCGTAAGTGAAATCATTGATATCCGCCTGGTTTTTGATCAATGATGCAAGGATTCCTGCCAAAAGTGCTCCCACAAAAGCAGCCGCAGCCGGAGGAAATGAAGCAAGATCCACCAGCTCCAGCCGGAGGGTGTTGGCCACTGCTCCGATCAGTGCTGCCGTTGCCGCCAGTTTCCACGGACTGTTAAACATAATCGAAAATCCGAACACGCCGCAGAAACTGAAGACCAGACGCAGTATGATATGCATGGGAACGGACATGGAAAGCGCCGGAAAATCCACCGGATGCAGATGCAAAAGCAGTGCCATCAGCCATGCCGTAATGGTCGCAACAACAATGATAATGATCGCATAGGTCAGCCTCTCCAGCCCGGAACGCATATCCAGCTTGGCAAGGTCAATTCCGCTTGTAATAAACGGAAAGCCCGGAATGATAAAAAGCATGGAACAGATATATCCCGCCTCATGCTGCAGGGAAACCCCGGCAATCAGCTCTGCGATCCGAAGCAGAATGGTATAGGTAACGCACGCCGCGGCAACGGATGCCACAATCCCGAGAAACAGTGTCAGATGATGCTTTGTCAGTTTGCAGCGGACAAAGTTTCCAAGTCCTGCCCTGCAAAAAAGCAAACAGCATTTCCACGGGTGCTCCGCCAAGCAAAAAATTTAATGCGCCGCATGCCAGTGCCGCGGCAAATCCCAAAGCCACCGGGGAATAAGTCCATGAATCCGGTCGATCTCATCCAGATGATCATGGAGCTGTTCGCCCGTCATGGTTTTCCCTTACGGTTGAAAATTCACCGATAAAACGCTCCAGCCGGTTCAGTTTTGATGTGTTGACTCCGGTATTGGTCAGGCAAAGAGACTGGGAAAATCCACTCGTTCCATCAAAACAGGTATATTCAATCGACATCAGACCGATATCTGTCGAACATGTAATTCCGAGATTTTTGTGAAATCGTATTCATGGAACTGCGGACACGCCAGGCTCCCGTTCCACAGGATAACAGCATCAGGCCGACACGGCCGACGATTGAAGCTTTTTCGGTCAGGTTCTGCCTCTGTAATCGGACAATTTCCGTGGCCGCTGTACTCATGCCATGGGATATCCATGTGATTTTTAGGTATTGCAGTGGTTTGCATGAATCATCATCCTCTTTCTTAATGCATCAATACAATTTTGTTTGCAATATCAATGTTTTTTTCTCCAATGCCTTCCGAAAAATGGTACATCGGCAAAAACACCCCAAAGTGCATCGTAACGGTTTCCCTTATTTTCCATGGAATCCTGTCCGTAATAAACGACCGAACGTGGCAGGGATTTCTGCAGATCCATCAGGATATCCCAGATGGCCGCATATGCCTGCGCTTCTGTCTCCTGCATTTTTACCGTATCCGGCATTTCATAGACAAGCAGCACTCCGATATGCTCTCCCATACGGGATTTCCTGTGCTTCCATGGTATCTCTGTCATAACAATGCCGTTTACGGAATCCGTATGCCAGATACATCTTCACCTGTTCACTCTTTTGAAATACCTTAAAAAACTGCTCATAATTTTTGTCACTGACATGAAATTTGATATCCGAATTAATTTTCCATCCTCATCCGTCAGGATATAGGGATTTGTCTGACCATTGGCATTAAAACGAAACGGAGCCAGAAACGAATTCCGCAGCAGATCAAACATACTGTTCTGGCAGATTGCCATCAGAAACGCCGTCAGATCCTTTTCCTCATAAGAACGAAAACAGTGCGGTTGCGAACTGCTCCGCAGCAAAAGACCGTTGCCCTCATAATCATCGCCCACTCCGAGCGCATCATAAAAACGTTTCCATCAGGCGCTCACATGCCTGCGGATTCTCTTTAATCTTTTCAAAAAAGCATTTTTTGCCTTCTGTTCCCTTGGAAAAATTGTTGCCATAAAAATACACTTCCTTTTCTCAATCTCGCTATCTTTTTATTATAAAGAATATTTTTAAAAAGGATAACGTATTTTCTATATAAGTTTCATATTAAATTGACATATTAAAATGCGGTGAAAAATAATCCTTTCACCGCACATAATACTTACTGCTCTGTCTTTTCAATCTGCGTATCCATCTTTAAAATATGATTGATCAGCCATCCGCCGAGGAACTCCGATCAGCTCATGCAGATATTCCTTGCTGGTTGTCATCAATTTCTTCCAGCTTATCCAGATCGATACTCATCAGCTTGTCCACAAATGCCTGATGCGCCCTCTTTTGCGCTTCAAGCATCGGGCTGTTGATTTTTCTGCATATAGGCCTCTTCATCTTCAAAATGAAACTTGGTATATTCCCGAGTTCATCCAGCAGACGTACAATTTCATCGTATTTGTCATGAAGCAGGTCGTTATGGATCAGTGCATTTACCTCTCCGATAATCTCAAACAGCTTCCGGTGTTCCCTGTCTACCAGTTCAATTCCGTATAATATTTCGCGGTAAACACAAACGGATCTTCTTTCTGCATTTTCCCGATCATCATGTCACTGCTTAAAATATGCCGGTACAGCCAGCGTACCAGATAGGTCAGAATCTCATCGAGCATCGCCGATGCATTCTCCCGGTGAGTGGCTGCTTTTCCAGAAGTTTTACGTGATCGGCAAATGCCTGATGCTCTTTTTCTGCAACGGCAGTTCCGGATCGTTCTGTGCCTCCATATAGCTTCTTCGTGTGCAAAATGGTTTACGGCATAATCACTTAAATGTTCCAGTATATTTTTACCGTCTGTGGTGTGCGTGCTTCTTTCGGCAGTTCAACCGCTTCATTGATCAGCGAAAACAGTTTTCGGTGCTCTTCATCGATCTGGTCGATGCCCGTCAGACAATCCTGCGTAAATTCGTACATTATTACGTTCCTCCCTCAGTGTATTTTCTCTGTGAAAACAAAAGTTCTTTCTGCCACTATATATAATCATTTTTTGGAATTGTCAAATACAATTACTTCTATCATACGCTGTGCCGTTACACCATTAAGCATCCGTGCAGACATTTCTCCATAATACCAGTAGGTGTACTCCAAACTTTTTTTTTGCATCCATAAAAAAATTCCTCCTATATCTTTCTGGTTCTAAGCTTAGAAAATATAGGAGGGAAAAGTCAATCTACGATTCCTTTTATATCGCCTGATTCCGGCGTATTCTGCCCCACAGCCGCGGGGTATACAGTGTCAGAATCTTATTTACCTGATTTACTACCTTGGATTAACAAGCAGGTAAATCACGCAGATACTCAGACAAATCAGAACAAACAGCGCAAACCATCCCCAGTCTCCGGAGATAGTCATAGATTCCCCGCAAACATCAGGATATCCCGCAGGATCCGGTGCAGCATATATACCGGCATCGTATTCTGTCCAATCACTGACAGACAGGTTTTCCCACGCGGCACAAAAAACATAATCGCCCACGAAATCAGAAACGCGGCAATCATCAGTGCCAGACGAACAAACGGCCCTTCCCACACATCATCCAGTTCATAATAGGGAAATGTTTTCATAGACCATGCCAAGCTCATCTTTTAACTTTGAGCCAAACGCCAGAATTCCCGCACAGATTGCCACAGCAGCCGGTACAACTAACTCTCCGGTAAACCGGTCGCAATGCCCGTTCAAGCACCGGTTAACCCATATAATATCCCAGATAAAAGAACGGACCAAATACCAGAATACGGGACATGCACAAAAATCGCCGATATTTTTGAAATATCCGGCGATCAGGAGCCAGCGCAACCGTCACGATTAATACCGGTATCTCTTTGTACTTCCGGATGACAGGAATGGTAAGATACCACACAATCATGGCAAACAGATACCACGGTGCCCCACTCTGCGAGAAAAAATTAATCTCTGAGAAATCCCGAATCCACACAGTGCATATACTATCTGAATTGCAATAACAAATATGATGTACGCCTTAATCAGATACAATATTTTTTAAAATTATACTGCCCGTTTTTATATATTTTCTTTTGCAAAATAACCTGACACAAAATACAAAAAGCGGTATATGAAATACATAGATCAGGCGCTTTACCACCACAAGAACACTTTCTCCGTGGATAGGGAGCAAAAATGTCCCAGCACGACTAAGAATATCAATACCGCTTTCAAATTATCAAAAAATAATCTCTCTCTTTATTCATTCGACACATCCTCTCTATTACCGAGAATGTATTATAGAACTTTTTGCCGAAAAAAAGTCAAGAACTATTACGCTTTTTTGTTGAAACATTCCGTAAAATACCGCATCGGTATGTTTTTGCGGATTTCCCCAAAATCATGGTATGGCACTTTCATGTTTCCAGAAACACAGATGGAGTGGAATGATTAATTTCCTCCATCACAGACAAAACTCCCGGCTGATCAGATTTCGTGATATAAAAAATCACGGAATCGAGAATCTTTTTCACTGTAACTATATTCAATTTTTCTTACGCGTATAGCGAAATTCCGGTGTACAATCGTATTGTCTGAGTTTCAACTCAATCAATGCCCGGATTCCCTGCATGGTATAAATAGAATACGGAGCTTCAAATCCAAACCAGAAACCTTCTTTCCGGTAGAAACTCAGTTCCGTAACATCCGGCCGCATATATTCTTCCCGCGCAACAACACGGATTCCGTCTGTATAATAAAATGTTTCTTCCGTATACACCATGATCGACGGCATAAAATCACCTCATCTGTACAATGTGCCAGTCATCTGTTCGTATCTTATTTGCGAAGAACAAAATCAGATACCATCTCATCCAGACTTTCAGCAGATGCAGAAAGTTCTTCACTGGTTGCAGATACTTCTTCAGAAGTAGCAGAATTAGACTGCACAACCCCGTTTACCTGCTCAACAGCAGCGGAAATCTGCTTTACCGATTCTGCCTGCTGATCAGAAATCTGACGGATCTTAGCCACCTCCATAACAACCGCATCCAGCTGTTCGATCATTTCCGACATAAACTGGGAAGTCTCATCTGCAACAGAGCTTCCGACACCCACCTGATTCAGACTGTTTGTCAGCATGACACGGGTTTCCTTCTGCCGAAGAAGCACTCTCTTCCGCAAGGTTTTAATCTGTTCTGCAACAACCGCAAATCCTTTTCCTGCTTCACCGGCACGCGCAGCCTCAATGGATGCATTTAAAGACAACAGGGTTTTGTCTGGCTGGCAATGCTTTCAATCTTTCCGATGACAACCTGGATATCATTGGTGGTCTCTGAAATATGCTGCATGGCTTCGACCAGTTCTTTCATCTTTTGCACTTCCGCTGTCTGCCTTGATTGCAACCCGCTTTGCCTGGTCATGTACACTGTCTGTAGACTTTGTATTTTCTTCGATATGTGTAGCAACCTCGGCAACCG
>VOFI01002194.1_pt1 | contig 26987 bp, 30 predicted proteins | sample 5384131 | NCBI WGS metagenome assembly VOFI01 (sample SAMN12384728, study PRJNA508395) | human gut metagenome | isolation source: healthy gut H | host: Homo sapiens | reverse complement strand
AAAAGTGAAAACAAAATTTCGCTGGAAAGATCGATGAAATCGGACAAGGCCGCGGGAACTGAAGCCGGGACGAAGAAAATAATCATGTTTCCGTTTTCCATTAAGCAGCAGAAGTCTATGGCCAAAAATACCAGGCTGCAGGGAAAACAGAAAGAGATTCAGAAAAAAATATGGTAATAACAAGCAAAAAATGTCGGAGGAGATGCAGAAGCTTTACCAGCAGGAGGGCGTCAACCCTATGGGGGGCTGCCTGACCTCTATTATTCCTCTGATCATCATGATGGGCATTTACTATTCCGTGGTGAATCCGCTGCAGAATACCCTGCACATCGCCGGAAGCAAGGTCACGGAGGCGATGCAGCTGCTCCAGCAGGTGCCCGGCGTGGGAAATTTGTTCAGCGGCTTTTACGGAGAAATCGATCTGGTAAAGCATTTCGACTTCTTTAAGGATTTTCTGCCCATGTTTTCCGCTGACGAGGCGGCAAATATCGCCTCCTTCGGGCAGGGCTTTAATTTTCTTGGCTTGAACCTGCTGGATACGCCTCAGTCAAGCTCCTTCAGCTCTATGCTGTGGCTGATTCCCGTGCTGTGCCTGGTCAGCTCTCTGGTGACCCAGTGGCTGATGCCCAAAATTACCGGCAACCAGATGGCCATGCAGGGCTGCATGAAATGGATGATGTTCATTCTGCCTCTGTTCTCCGCCTGGATCGCTTATACCGTGCCGGCGGCCGTAGGCTTTTACTGGATTATCAACACCGTGCTCCAGTTCCTGCAGACCTGGGTGCTGAATATCTTCTATAACGCAGATACCATGATCGCCAAGGAAGAGGCGGCGCGGATCGCTTTGAGGGAAATCGAGGAGAAAAAGGTAAAGATGATCGCTTTGCCGGAGGGTCCCAGAAATATGGGAGGCCTTCCCGCGTCGCAGAAAAAAGCGGAGCCGCAGAAAAGCGCGAAAAAATCCTCCGGCAGGAAAAAGGGAAGCAATAAATCGACCAGTGATTATTTAGGAAGCAAGAAGGGTTAAAAAGAGGGGTGAGCTTTTTGGAAAGAGAAGCAATTGGCATTGGCGCGACCATAGAGGAGGCGCAAGCAGGCTGCCTGCCGGCAGCTTGGCATGGAAACCCATGAAGTAGAGTTTGAAGTTCTTCAAATGCCTGAAAAGAAGAAATTCGGATTGTTCGGCGGAGCTCCCGCCAAGGTGAGAGCCTATATTTCCATTACCCCGGCGTCCGCGGCGGCGGATTATCTTCGCGAGATTTTAGAGAAAATGGGGGCCCAGGGGGTCCAGATCAATATTGAAGAGGTGGAAGGCGGCGCGGTATTGAACCTTTCCGGCGATAATATCGGCTTTATCATCGGCCACAGGGGAGAGACCCTGGACGCTTTACAGTATCTGACCGGCTTGGTTGCCAATCATGTGGACAACTCCTATTACCGGATTACCATTAATACGGGCAATTATCGGGAAAAAAGGGAAAAAACCCTGGAAAGCCTGGCTAGAAAAATGGCCATAAAAGCGGTGAAAACCGGCCGGAACAGTTCTTTAGAGCCGATGAACCCCTATGAGAGAAGAATCATCCATACCACGGTGCAAAAGGTTAACGGCGCTATTTCCTGGTCTGAGGGCGAGGATATGGGACGGCACGTGGTCATCGGTCCGGATCCCAAGGTAAAGCAGAGCTTCCGTCCCCGGAGAGAGGGCGGCCGGCCTAGAAACAACAATTTCCGTTCCCGGAGCCAGTCTCAGGATGGAACCAAGGGAGAGGCCGCTGCCGGTGCGGGAACCCAGCCCAGGCCGGAAATTAAAAAGAACGCTGCGGCTTATGAGAAGATTGTGCCCGGAATTCCGGCTCAGCCGAAACCGGTTCAGGAAAAGAAGCCTGTAAAGGATGAATCGCCGGTTTCTCCCTTGTACGGCAAGATCGAGCCGAAAAAGGGCGAATAAATTAAAATATTGCGGAATGAAAACGGCGATTCAAAAACGAATCGCCGTTTTTTGCAGGTGCCGGCGGGATCATTATAAAGTGTGATATTTAAAGTGTGGTGAGCTGGATTGAAAAAAAATGATAGCGGCCGGAGCAGCTGGGAAAATACGATTGCCGCCATTTCCACCGCCCAGGGGGTGGGAGGCATCGGGGTGATCCGAGTTTCCGGCAGGGACGCCCTTGCCATTGGCGACCGGGTGTTTCAAAGCGCCGGAGGGAAAAAGCTGTCCCAGATGAAAGGGTATACCGCCGCTTACGGCAGAATCCGGTCAAACGGCGAGGATATCGACGAGGCTGTAGCCCTGGTGTTCCGGGCGCCTCACAGCTATACCGGCGAGGACGTGGTGGAATTTTCCTGTCATGGGGGCTGTATCTGACCCGCCGGGTGCTGCGGGCTGTGCTGGACGGGGGAGCCTCTCCCGCTGGGCCGGGAGAATTTACCCGGCGGGCCTTTCTCAACGGGAAAATGGGTTTGACAGAAGCGGAAGCGGTTATGGATATGATCGGCGCCAAGGGCCGGCAGGCCGCCAGAACAGCCTTAGCTGGCAGGGATGGGGCCATCCATAAGGCAATTGCTTCCGTAAAGGACAGCCTGGTTTTTACGGCGCCCATCTTTCCGCCTGGGCGGATTATCCGGAGGAGGATATTCCCCAGGTGGAGGAAATGGAGCTTACCGTCAGGCTGAAAAAGGCGGAGGCCGCCCTGGAAAGGCTGCTGAGCCAGTACGACGCCGGCAAAGCGATCCGGGAGGGCCTGAATACGGTGATCGCCGGCAGGCCCAATGTGGGAAAATCCACTTTAATGAACCTGCTTTCCGGGTGCGAACGGTCTATCGTCACCGAGCTTCCCGGCACTACCCGGGACGTAGTGGAGGAAACCGTTTTAGTGGGAGACGTGACCCTGCGGCTTTCGGATACGGCGGGCATCCGTTCCACCGAGGATCTGGTGGAGCAGATCGGCGTAAACCGGGCCAAGGACCGGGTCCAGACCGCAGACCTGGTGCTGGCAGTGTTCGACGCCTCCCAGGAGCTGAACGAGGATGACCGGAACTTGCTGGATTCTCTGCAGGGTGTGCCATCCATCGCGGTGATCAATAAAACAGATTTAGATACCAAAATAGACGTTAAGTATATTAAAAATAAAGTTAAACAAATAGTATTTTTAGTAGCCTCCGAGGGTAAGGGCCTGGAGGAATTGCAAAGCAGGCATTGGCGGAGCTTGTCGGAACCAGTGAACTGGAGCCTTCTGAGGGGCTTTTGGCTACAGAGCGCCAGCAGCAGGCTGCGAAGGAGGCCCTGGCCTGTGTAAACGAGGGATTAGAGGCGCTGGAGCTTGGCATGACCTTAGACGCGGTGACTGTTTCTATTGAAGGGGCGGTGCAGGCGCTTTTGGAATTGACGGGAGAACGGGCAAGCGAGGCGGTGGTGGATCAGGTGTTCCACCGGTTCTGCGTGGGAAAGTGAATCGGGAAAGCAGGAATAGGGAGTAAAGTTCCATAGAATCCTTTCTGGGAAGCCCGAAAAGAACCAGTTTAAAATGGAGTTGATGCCAGAATGGAATATTTAGCAGGACAATACGACGTGTTGGTAATCGGCGCCGGCCACGCAGGAATCGAGGCGGCGCTGGCCGCCGCCCGTCTGGGCTGTAAAACCGCCGTGTTTACTATTAATATGGACGCGGTGGGGAATTGCCCCTGCAATCCGTCTATTGGAGGCACCGCTAAGGGACACCTGGTGCGGGAAATCGACGCCTTGGGCGGAGAAATGGGAAAAACCGCGGATCAGTGCCTGCTGCAAATGAGGATGCTCAACCGGGGAAAGGGCCCGGCGGTCCACTCTCTGCGGGCGCAGATCGACCGGAGAAAATACAGCGAGGTTATGAAGCACAAGCTGGAGCTTCAGGAAAATTTAGACCTCCGTCAGGGCGAGATTACGGAAATCCGCAGGCTGGGGGATGACCGCTGGCAGGCGGTGACCCGGATGAACGCCGTATTTGAGGCGAAGGCGGTGATCGTGGCTACCGGCACCTATTTAGGAGGCCGAATCTATGTGGGAGAGGTTTCCTATGAAAGCGGCCCGGACGGCACCTTTCCGGCGGCGTTTTTGGGAAAAAAGTCTGAAGGAGCTTGGGCTTCGCCTGCGCCGGTTTAAGACCGGCACCCCAGCCCGGGTGCTGAAGAGCTCCATTGATTTTTCCGGACTTCAGGAGCAGCCGGGGGAGGATCCGGTGATTCCTTTTTCTTACGATACCGCAGAGCCTCTGGAAAACAAGGCGGTCTGCCATATCAGCTGGACCAATGAAAAAACGAAGCAGATCATTTTGGAGAATATACACCGTTCGCCCTTATACGGGGGAAAGATCGAGGGGTAGGCCCCGGTACTGTCCCAGCCTGGAGGATAAGATTGTCCGGTTTGCCGATAAGGAACGGCATCAGCTGTTTATTGAGCCATGCGGTGAAAACACGGAGGAGATGTATTTACAGGGAATGTCATCCTCTCTGCCGGAGGAGGTGCAGCTTCAGTTTTATCATTCCATTAAGGGACTGGAGCACTGCCTGGTGATGCGGTGCGCTTACGCCATTGAATACGACTGTGTGGATCCGCTGCAGATGGCGGCCACCCTGGAATTTATGGACTACCCTGGCTTATACGGAGCAGGGCAGTTTAACGGCAGCTCCGGCTATGAGGAGGCCGCCGCCCAGGGCCTGGTGGCCGGAATGAACGCGGCGCTGAAAATCAAGGGCCGGGAGCAGGTTGTTTTGGACCGGGCCAGCTCGTATATTGGCACCTTGATCGACGATTTGGTGACCAAGGGAGTGGAGGATCCTTACCGGATGATGACCTCCCGTTCGGAATACCGACTGGTGCTGCGCCAGGATAACGCCGACGAGAGGCTGACGCCTTTAGGCAGGGAAATCGGTTTAATCAGCGACAGCCGCTGGAACCGTTTTGTGGAAAAGCAGGAGCTGAAAAGAAAAGAGCTGAACAGGCTGAAAAAGACTTCTCTCCCTCCTACCAAGGAGCTGAATGAGATTTTGGTTTCACGTGAAACATCCCCGGTGGAAACGGGGATCCGCCTGCTGGAGCTTCTCAAGCGGCCCCAGGTGGATTACGCCTGCCTGGCCCCGGTGGATACCACCCGGCCGGATCTGGACCCGAACATTTTTGAACAGGTGGAAGTGGAAATTAAATATGAGGGCTATATCCGGCGGCAGAAATCCCAGATTGATGAAATGCGCCGTTTGGAAGGGAAGCGTCTGCCAAAGGAGCTCGATTATCAGGAAATCCATGGAATTTCCTCCGAGGCCCAGGAAAAGCTGAACCGGGTTCGTCCGGGAAATATCGGCCAGGCCTCCCGGATTTCCGGCGTCAGCCCAGCGGATATTTCAGTGCTGCTGATTTGGCTCAGCCAGAACGGAAAGGCGGTAAAATGATTGGCAATCCCTGCGGCTGAGTTGTTTTAGCAGCAAGGGCTTCAAGGATAAATTTACAAAGCGGAAAAAATGGAAATTTGTCCTGTTTTCGCGGATTCGTTTTCTCTAAAGGGGAGTGCGGCTGTGAAAGCAGGCTTTTCCCTTATCAATTGTTCCGGTTAGCAAAATGGCCGCGGGCTTCAAAATGACTGCGGCGCCATGCATAATCGGGAGACAATATCATTTTAAATTCCTGTGTTAGATTAAGACGGAGTTTTTTTGTTTATCGATAGAAAAGGGGGCAAAGGATGATTGACCGGGAAAAGCTGAAAGCGTACTGCGAGGGCTTTGGAGTGCTGTTAAGCCCGGAACAGCTGGATCAGTTTGACGGTTACTGCCGTCTGCTGCTGGAGTGGAATAAAAAAATGAATCTGACCGCGATCCGGGAACCGGAGGAGGTTTTGATTAAGCATTTTGTAGACAGTTTGGCGCTGCTGGGATTCGCGGAGCTTCCCCAGGGGCGAAGCTGATCGATCGACGGGGGACGGGAGCCGGATTTCCAGGCCTGCCCTTAAAAATTGCCCGGCCGGATTTGAGGCTGGCTCTTTTGGACAGCTTAAAGAAGCGATTAACGTTTTTGCAGGCGGTCTGCGGAACACTGGGACTGGATGCGGACATTATCCACAGCCGGGCCGAGGATGGTGGAAAACTTTCCGGCCTGCGCCAGAACTTTGACGCCGCGGTTTCCAGGGCGGTCGCTCCTCTGAATCTGCTGGCGGAGTATTGTCTTCCATTTGTAAGGGTCGGCGGTATTTTCTTAGCGGCGAAGGGGCCGCAGGTAAAGAGGAGCTTTCCCAGGCAGAAAAGGCATTTCAGCTGCTGGGAGGGCGGGCCGAAAAGACGACGGAGTATTTTCTGCCTGACGGAAGCGGCCGCACGCTGGTGACAGTGAAAAAAGAAAGGGCTACTCCGGCGCTGTATCCCCGCCACGGCTCAAAAATTGCGAAAAAGCCCTTATAAACGACAAAACAACCTAAATTCTTTGCTCACAATACGACAGAATCCGCGCCCCATCCGTGATAGGATGATCCTAAGGAAATGGACAAGCATTGGAGGTGGCGCAGATGCGTTTACGGTCAAAGGAAGAAAATAGGGTGAGACAGATCCCGCTGGTGCAGATCTGTCCGGGGAAGGCGCAGCCGAGAAAAAATTTCTCCAACGAGGAATTGCTGGAGCTGGCTAGAAGCATTCAGGAAAACGGGGTATTACAGCCTTTAACAATCCGCAAAGCGGGGCTGGCCGGGTTTGAGCTGATCGCCGGAGAACGGCGCCTGCGGGCGGCGGCTCTGGCTGGAAGTGAAAAGGTGCCTTGTCTGGTAATTGATTGTGACGACCAGCAGGCGGCGATTTATTCTCTGCTGGAAAATTTACAGCGTGTGGATTTGGACCCCTTTGAAGAAGCGGAAGGCATCGAAAAGCTGATTCAGGAATGGCACATTACCCAAGAGGAAGCCGCCAAGCGGCTGGGAAAAAAGCAATCGACCATTGCCAATAAGCTGCGGCTGCTCCGGCTGGCCCCGGAGGAAAGAGAAGCCATTCAAAGAGCGGGGCTGACGGAACGCCACGCCAGGGCTGTTTTGAAGCTGAAGGACGGAGGACTCCGGTCTATCGCTCTGCGGCATATGATAGAGCGGGGGTTAAATGTTAAGCAAACCGAGGATTTCGTGGAAAGGCTGCTGGAGAAAAACCGGGAACAGGAACGGAAAAGCCATCGGCGGATTATTATCAAAGACGTAAGAATTTTTATGAATACCATTAATAAGGCTGTGGATACCATGCGGCTGTCTGGAATCGACGCCTTTACCGATCAAAAGGAAACGGAAGAATACATAGAGTGCGTGGTGAGAATCCCCAAGGCAGCCGCTTTGGACAGGCACTCGGCATAGAAACAGCGTGCGACGAAAGTTCTTATAGATCCATGCCCTATTTCCAATTTATTCCCCAAAGGGGAAAGGCCGGCGGAATCATTCCGCCGGCCTTTCCTTTTGCTGCTTTCAAGTCTTTTTATGGGACTTTAGGGCACGCCGGAAAAAACCGGGATTGTTTTATTAAAAAGCGCAGCTTTTTAAGCGTTCCTAAAAAATGGAAAGCCGCCTGAAGCCGTTAGAGATAGAAAAGATACTTCCCTCCGCGAAATTTTAAAAATTAGAAAGCTTATGTTTCACGTGAAACATGAATTTTCTAATTTTTAAACGGAAGCCTTTAAAAGAAAGCAAAAAGTGATATAATAAATCCGCTGCCGATAAAACCGGCGGCCAGAACATGGCAAAACATGCTTGATCATACGGACGCGCCTCTGCGTCCGTCCGTTTAAGAGTCAAATGAGCGTTACAGGCAAACGGCCATGGATAGAGGATAACGCGGCGGCTTTGAATGTCCGCCGGCAGCATGAACGGCTATATAAGGGCTTGAAGCTGTGAAAAAATAAAAATTTCAGCCGACGGAAACTAAGGGAGGAAACAGGTATGGGGAAGATCATCGCTGTCGCCAATCAAAAGGGCGGCGTTGGAAAAACCACAACAGCGGTCAACCTTTCCGCCGCTATGGGCGAGAGGGGGCATAAAACTCTGCTGGTGGATATCGATCCCCAGGGAAACGCCTCCAGCGGAGTAGGAATCGACCGGAGAAGCGTGCCAAAATCCACCTATGAGCTTCTCATTGGGGAAGCGGGCGCCAAAGAGGCGCTGGTTCAAACCCAGTTTCCCAATTTAACCATTCTTCCCAGCAGCCTGAATCTGGCGGGCGCCGAGCTGGAGCTGGTGGACTTTGACCATCGGGAAGCCCGGCTGAAAACGGCTCTGGCTCCCCTTAGGGAGGAATATGAATATCTGTTCATCGACTGCCCGCCCTCTCTTGGAATGATCACCACGAATGCTCTCTGCGCGGCGGATACTCTTTTAGTACCGATTCAATGCGAATACTACGCCCTGGAGGGCCTAAGCCAGCTGATGAACAGCGTGCGGCGGGTTAAACGCCAGTATAACGAGCGCCTGGAGATTGAAGGGGTTCTGCTGACTATGTACGACGGCAGATTAAACCTGACCCAGCAGGTAGTGGAGGAAGTAAAAAAATACTTTCCCCGCAAGGTGTTCAGAAGCGTGATCCCCAGAAGCGTGCGCTTGTCGGAGGCCCCAAGCTACGGCGTGCCCATTATGTACTTTGATAAAAGCAACCGGGGAACAGAAGCCTACCGGAGCCTGGCGGAAGAGCTGGAAAAAATAACCGGTAAAGGCATAAAAACGTTTCCGGAAAGTCAATGGAGAGCATTTTAAGGGGAAACGGAATTTATTCGATAGGACAAGCCGCTGATTTGAGAAAAAGCCGCGGCTTTTCGTAAGAATATAATTACGGCGGGCGCGGCCTATTAGCGAAAAAGAAGGAACAGCAGTTTGGAAAGGTCCGGCGGATAAAGAAGGAAAAGCTATGAAAAAAGCGTCCGTCCGGAACGAAGCAATTTCTATGTGATAGGAGGAATGTTATTTTGGCAGCGAAAAAAGGCGGGCTTGGCAAAGGCTTGGACGCGATTTTCATGGAAAACGCCACCGAGAACAGCAACAGCACCGTCACCTTAAAAATATCAGAGCTGGAGCCTAACCAGGATCAGCCTAGGCGGGAGTTTGACGACGAGGCCCTGGCGGAGCTGGCGGATTCTATCGCCCAGCACGGAGTGCTCCAGCCCCTGTTGGTAAGGCCTATCGCCGGAGGCGGCTACCAGATCGTGGCCGGTGAACGGCGGTTCCGCGCCTGCCGCATGGCGGGGGTCCAGGAGGTTCCGGTGGTGATTAGGGAGCTGAGCGACGGCCAGGTGATGGAGCTGGCGCTGATCGAAAACCTCCAGAGGGAGGATCTATCCCCCATCGAGGAAGCCCAGGGCTATCAGACCCTGATGGAGCACTATCACTTTACCCAGGAGGAGGTCAGCCGGTCCGTAGGAAAATCCCGTCCGGCCATCACCAACGCCATGCGGCTGCTCCGGCTGCCTGAGGAGATTATCCATATGGTGTCCGGCGGAAAGCTGAGCGCGGGCCATGCGAGAACCCTGCTGGCCTTTGAAAGCGAGGACGACCAGCTTCAGGCGGCCCAGCTGGCGGTGAAGCAAGGCCTTTCCGTGAGGGAACTGGAAAAGCTGGCGAAAAAGGCCAACGCCGTCCTCCACGGCGGGGACGAAAGGGCCAAAAGGGTAAAGAAGCGTCCTGTTTTCATTGAGGAAGTGGAGCTTTCCCTCAACGAGCATTTGGGAAGGAAGGTCAAAATTCAAGAAAAAGGCAAGGAAAAGGGAGTTTTGACCATTGAGTTTTACAGCCAGGAGGATTTGCAGAATCTAGCACGCCTGTTAGGCGGAGAAGAATAAAAAGGGGTAAAAAGCTATGTTAGACATTAAAATGATTCGTACCGATGGAGAAAAGGTAAAGGAGAGAATCCGCAAACGGGAAATGAATCTGGATTCCATCGTGGATGAAATTCTGGACATTGACAAAAAGCGCCGTGAGCTGACCGGCGAGGTGGAAAGCAAAAAAGCGGAGCAGAACGCGGACAGCAAAAAAGATCCCCCAGCTGAAAAAGGCGGGAGAAGACACGGCCCCCCTGATGGAGCGTATGAAGGCGCTTTCCGCGGAAATCAAGGAGGGCGACGCGAAACTGGCGGAGCTGGAGGAAAAGCAGAAGGATCTGCTGCTTTCCCTGCCCAACCTGCCGGACGAGGACGTTTGTGCCGGCGGCAAGGAGCAGAACCAGCCTATCCGCTATTTTAAGGAGCAGCCTAAGTTTGACTATGAGCCGAAAAACCACGTGGAGCTTTGCGAAGGCCTGGGGATGATCGACTACCAGCGGGGCGCAAAATCGCCGGAGCCGGCTCCTGGCTGTACCGGGGCTGGGGCTCCCGTTTGGAATGGGCGCTCCTTAATTTCTTTGTCAACGAGCATATCAAGGACGGTTATGAGTTTATTCTGCCTCCCCACATGCTGGGATATGAGTGCGGCTATGTGGCGGGCCAGTTCCCGAAATTTGGCGATGAGGTCTATTGGATCGAGAATCCTACCAGCTCCGACCGGAAATTTATGCTGCCCACCGCCGAGACCGCGCTGGTCAACATCCATCGCGACGAAATCCTAAGCGAGGAAGACCTGCCGAGAAAATATATCGCTTACACCCCTGCTACCGGAGAGAGGCCGGTAGCTACCGTGCGGAGGAACGCGGCATGATCCGGGGCCACCAGTTCAACAAGGTGGAAATGGTGCAGTACACCACCGAAGAGGGCTCCGATGCGGCATTTGAGGAGCTGGTCGGCAAGGCTGAACGGCTGGTGCAGGAGCTGGGCCTCCACTACCGGCTGAGCAAGCTGGCCGCCGGCGACTGCTCCTTCTCGATGGCCCGTACCTATGACATTGAGGTTTGGATTCCCAGCATGGGCATCTATAAGGAGGTAAGCTCCGCGTCCAACGCCAGGGATTACCAGGCCCGCCGCGGCAATGTCAAATACCGGGGCGCCGATAAAAAGCTGCATCTGGCCCATACTCTGAACGCCTCCGGTTTGGCCACCAGCCGGGTAATCCCAGCGATCGTGGAGCAGTATCAGAACGACGACGGTTCCGTCACCGTTCCCGAGGTGCTGCGCCCCTATCTGGGAATCGACAGAATCGAGAAGCAGCGGTAAAAGCGCCGATGAGGGAGGTCCGGCGGAGGCCGGACCCCCAAAGCCTGCGGGGGAGAAGGACTTTATCAGTTTAATTCTTTTATTGAATTAAACTGATAAAGCAATAAATTAGGGAATGAGGCCAAAAAGCAGAAAAAATGGGGAAAGTTCCTCGTGAGATTTTCTATGCGGAACTACTTGAAAAACAGGGTTGTTTTTGCTAAAATTAAGGTTATATAAATTAAGGCTGGAGGGGAAAATCCAGCCTTGTTTTGAACGCTGAGGCAAGGGGAAAGATCAATAACTGAACAAGGAGGACCGTATAGGATGTTAAACACTAATTTTCAAGAGAAGTTTGTCAAAGAAGGCCTGACCTTTGACGATGTCCTGTTAATTCCAGGAGAATCCAACGTACAGCCCAAGGAGGTAGACGTAAGCACCTGGCTGACCAAGAAGATCCGTTTAAATACGCCGCTGATCACCGCCGCCATGGATACGGTGACAGAAGCCCGCATGGCCATCGCCATTTCCAGAGAGGGCGGCGTTGGCATCATCCACAAGAATATGACGATTGAGCAGCAGGCAGATCAGGTAGACCGGGTAAAGCGGTCCGAAAACGGGGTAATTGTCAACCCGTTTTTCCTTTCCCCAAACCATTATGTCAGCGACGCCAACAATCTGATGGCAAAATACAAGATCTCCGGCGTGCCGATTTGTGAAAACGACAAGCTGGTGGGCATCATCACCAACCGGGACCTGCGGTTTATGACCGAGCAGGATTACAGCCAGCGGATCGCCGAGGTAATGACCAGGGAAAACCTGGTGACCGCCCGGTGGGCACCACCCTAGAGGAGGCCCAGGAGATCCTGCGAAAGCATAAAATTGAAAAGCTGCCCCATTGTGGACGGCGAGGGACGCCTCAAGGGCCTGATCACCATTAAGGATATCGAGAAGGCGGTTCAATATCCCAACTCCTCCAGGGATCAGAATGGACGGCTTTTGTGCGGCGCTGCCATCGGCGCTACCCCGGATGTACTGGAAAGGGTGGCCGAGCTGGTAAAGGCCCAGGTGGACGTTCTCGCTCTGGATTCTGCCCACGGACACAACAGCAACGTGGTGGAGACCGTCCGCAAGGTAAAGAAAGCTTATCCCGATGTTCAGCTGATCGCGGGCAATATCGCCACCGCCGAGGCCGCTAAGGCTCTGATCGACGCGGGCGCGGACTGCATCAAGGTCGGCATTGGCCCAGGCTCCATCTGTACCACCCGTGTGGTGGCGGGTATCGGCGTGCCCCAGATCACAGCGGTTTATGACGCCGCCTGCGAGGCTTCTAAATATGGCATCCCGGTGATTGCCGACGGCGGCATCAAGTACAGCGGCGATATCGTCAAGGCCCTGGCCGCCGGCGCCAACGTGGTTATGATCGGTTCTATGATTGCCGGCTGCGAGGAATCCCCCAGCGACAGCGAGATTTACCAGGGCCGCCAGTTTAAGGTCTACCGCGGCATGGGCGGGACACGGCAGCAAGGACCGCTATTTCCAAAGCGACAACAAAAACTGGTCCCCGAGGGCGTCGAGGGCCGCGTGCCGTACAAGGGCGCTTTGTCCGAGACCGTCTACCAGATGCTCGGCGGCCTGCGCGCCGGCATGGGCTATACCGGCTGCGCCACCATTGAGGAGCTTCACGCGAAGGCTAAGTTCGTGAAGATCACTGGCGCGGGCCTGAAGGAAAGCCTTATCCTCACGATATTCAAATCACCAAGGAATCCCCGAACTATTCCTTATCGATTTAACCGCAGGAAATCCTGCCGGCGCCGCCGCCATTTCTCTGAAGGCGTTTGACCGCCTAAAAGAGGGCTGGCCTGCGGCCGAAGGAGCGGATTTGGCGCAGACTGCCAGACTCGCTTTATGAAAACGGCTGAAAAGGCCCGCCTCCTGTGTTGCGCAGGAGGCGGGCCTTTTGTCTGTTCTAAGAAGACAAGGGCTTTAGGGCCGGGGTGATTATAAAAAAAACAGTAAGGACACGAGGAAGAACACAGGTAACATGCACTTTTTATAGAAAATTTTATCCAGCCGCAGCTCTTTTTGCCAGAGAGCTTTGCGGTACAGCCATCATAGATACATTTCATCCGGCCCTCTTTCAGGCTTTTTCCAAGGTATAGGCCAAGAATGGCGGCCACCCCATAGATGAGCAGAAAGCCGAAAAAAGAGAAGCCATAAATGAACAAAAGGCAGAGAAAGAATAAAATTACTACCAAAAGTACAAAATACCAGTGGAATCCGTTGCGTACGCCAAATGCCATTGCGGCAATAAAAGAAATTCCCGGATTTAGAATCATTAGATCCGCTGTCAGCATACGCTCAATAACTTCTTCCTCCTGCTGCACCAGGATAAAGATCGGCGGAACAAAATAGACTAGAATCAAAATAATAGTGAAAGGGAATAGCTTTTTTAAGATTTTAACAAACTTTTCCATTCCGGATACTCCTTTAGTTACGGATAAAACCACAAAATATTGTGTGTAGAAAAAGCTGTAACATCAAGCGGCCGGTAATAACAAAATCCAATATTACAGAACGTTATGAGTTTTCAACTCTTTCAACAATTTGCGGTGGAAAACTTTTTTAGGTTAAGAAACCGTTGATTACTTTTTTAAAAAGACTCGGCGTTTTGCCGCAGGGCAAAGCCGGTTTGAGAGCCCAGGCTTAAAAGGGGAGAAGACGCTTAAAAACCGAGATAACCGGCCCATTCTTCCTTTAAAATAGCTAAGTGGTCCACATCGTAAAGACGCCGTCCTTCAGCAGCTCACGCCTGCCGGTGCCCTCGTAAAGAAAGCCCAGCTTTTCCATAACCTTCCGGGAAGCGCCGTTTTTCGCCATACACCTGCCTGAGACCCGGCAAAGGCCCAGCTCGTTGAAAGCAAAGGCCAGCATGGCGGAACAGGCCTCTGTGGCGTAGCCCAGGTTCCAGCAGTCCGGATTGACAAAGTAAAAATAGCGCCGGAGCGCAAGGCGGGCTGAACATTGATCACGCCGCAGTTGCCAAGATAAGCCCCGGTGTGCTTGTCAAACATGCCGAATTCGTAGCTGGTACGGTTTTTCTCGCGCTTTCCACAAACTGGATCCACCAATCCACCCGTTCCCGGGGATAATTCCGGGGAATAGCGTAGGTAGTATCATAGATTTCCTTCCTTCTCAGGACCTGCCATACGCTGTCAGCGTCGGAAGGGCGATAGGGCCGAATCAGAATTCTAGCGGTTTCTATTTGGTTCATGGCGGTCCCTCCTTAAAGTAAAACAAATTCCATTTTCTTACTGATTATACTGTATCACATCGTGGTTTTTTTTTCCACAAGAACGCAAAATTCCCAAAACAACTATTTTTTTCTTGTGGTTAAATTGAGATTGTGAAAAAAGCCTTGACAAACCTGTCCTATATATATTATAATAAATCTCGCTCACTGAATAGTGGCGAAATATGGCGGCATAGCTCAGCTGGCTAGAGCATTCGGTTCATACCCGAAGTGTCGATGGTTCAAGTCCATTTGCCGCTACCAATGGCCCGATGGTCAAGAGGTCAAGACACCGCCCTTTCACGGCGGAATCACGAGTTCGATTCTCGTTCGGGTCACCATGGAGAATAAGGTTATCCCCCGGCTTTTCGGGGGAAGCTTTTTATTTCTTGGACGCATAGCTCAGCTGGTTAGAGCGTTCGCCTCACACGCGAGAGGTCGAGGGTTCGAGTCCCCCTGCGTCCACCAGATCTGCGGTCAGCAATTTGCGGCCGCAGTTTTTTTATTTTAAATCTTGATTTCTGCGGCCAAAGGGTATCAATTTCTCTGGTGCCGCATGCTTGGTTAAGACTGGACGCAATATGCGCAGGACTCTTTTTACGAAATTTTTATTGCCGCATCCAACCAATGGTTAAAAATTACTTTTTAGCATCTGTCGGATAGGCTCTGGAAAGCTTGCTCCGTATTTTTTACTCATTCATCCCGAAAGGCTTTCGCAGTTCCATTATAATAGGCCTTTAAGAAAATAGGGAAACAGCCTGCTTCCTTTTCTTGCTGATTGACAGCCGATTTAAGCCGCATAGGCAAGGAGAGCGCTGTCTTTAAAAAATAATGATTTGATTTTTGAAAAGATAAAGTCTATTTTTGTATAATATGTAAAAGTTTTGATTCTTGATTTGTTAAGACGGCTGGTTGACAAAGCAGAAATAGGTTATTATAATATAAGTTGTCAGACAACCGATAAGTGTGAATGAATAAGGGGAAAAAAATGATTCAACCAATTGAAAAGAAGAACGTTGCCGATGAGGTATTCGAAAAAATGCTGAATATGATTATCGAGGGCGATTGGAAAAAGGGTGAGATGATCCCTTCGGAGAACGAGCTTCGAGAGGCTTTTTCTGTAAGCCGCAGCACAGTGCGTCAAGCGGTGCAAAGGCTTAGCGCGCTGGGAATTGTCCTCTCTGATGCTCAGCGGCGGCGACAGTATCAGCATTCTTGAGTTTACTAAAAGCATACAGGTAGAATGTGTGCGGATCGTGTCCCAGTGTGCCAGTGATGAAGAAATTGCCCGGCTTTCCGATTATTTGGAGCAGATGCGCTTTGCGGGGGACTATGAGTCTTATTTTCATTTTGATATGGGCTACCACAGCTATTTGGCCCAGCTTACGGGGAATCCGCTGTTTATCAAAGCGATAGAAATTGTGGAAAATCTGCTTCATGTTTATCTGCGGGATATCGTTGCCTTTCACGGCAGCAAAAAGGGAGCATGCAGCAGCATGAGGAATGCTTTGAAGCACTCCGGGCGCGGGAAACGGAACGGGCGGTACGAATCATGGTGGAGCATTACGACATGCTGCTCCAGCGGATGAAGGACTGGCTGGAACCGGAGAAGGCGTAGCGAAATACGCCGCTGGCTTTTGGGGAAGGGATCATCCATAATCCTTTCCCTGGGATAAAATCAAGGGAATCATTTTACTTCAACTTGTCTGATAACTGATAAGTTGAAGGGGTTTATACAAAATAAATTTGTGCGAAATTCTAAACATTTATAGACGCAAACCGGCTGTTATTTTGATTAAAAAAAATCAAAAAACAGCTTTTTTATTGAGTTTTTTCAAAATAACAGCCAATCTGCTGATTCTATAAATGTTTAGAATTAGGGACAGAGTGAGACGCCGAAAGAAGCGTTTGCAGAAAAATATTTATACTTTTTCAGAAGTCAATAAGATTTTTGCGAGCAACAACCGCAGGCGTAGCATTGCCGCCTTTGGCGGAATAGATAGATTTCGGTCAAAACGCATTTTATCCAATTGGTTTCGTTGGAAGGGAGGAAAAGAAATGAAAAAAATAAAATTTTTAAACACAGAGCTTTCCGTCGCTCCTTTATGCCTGGGCACGGTGAACTACGGCAGCGCCATGCCGGAAAAGGAAGCGATTCACCAGCTGAGCAGGTATGTGGAACTGGGAGGGAACTTCATCGATACCGCCCATATCTACGGTGACTGGGAGCCCGGCATGGGGCCGCTGTCGGAAACCGCTATTGGAAAATGGCTCAAGGAGTTTCCGGAAAGGGACCGGCTGGTGATCTCCACCAAGGGGGCCCATCCCGAATGCAAACGATGCAGATCCCCCGGTGCAGCGACGCGGAAATCGAAGAAGATCTAAACAGCAGCCTGGAGCTGCTGCATACCGATTACGTGGATCTTTATTTTCTCCACCGGGATGACCCCAGGCGCCCGGCGGGAGAAATCGTGGAATTTCTGGAGAAGCAGGTGAAGGCTGGGAAAATCCGCTATTACGGCTGCTCCAACTGGAAGCTTTCCCGGGTGATGGAGGCAAACGCCTACGCAAAGGAGCACGGGCTGCAGGGCTTTGTCTGCAATCAGCTGATGTGGAGCCTGGCGGATGTAAATTTCAGCGGACTGGCGGACCAGTCCTTTGTGCTGATGGACCAGGAAACCTACAGATATCAGGGGCGTGCCGGGCTGAACGCTATGGCCTATATGTCAGTGGCCAAGGGGGTATTTTACCCGCCGGGCGGCGGGTGAGGCTCTGCCGAAAAGCGTGACGGACGTATACGACGGAGAAGCTAACGATCAGATTTTCAGCCTTTTGAAGAAGGCGTGTGGAGACGGTGAGTGTTCTATGATGGACTACGCCCTGCGGTATTTAATGGAGGGGCATCCGTTCCCGTCGGTGCCGATCGCGTCCTTTGACAACGATGAGCAGCTGGCGGCGGGCATGGGCAGCGTGGAGGCTCCCGTTGATCCGCAGGTCATGGAGGCGCTGCGGCGCGTGAAAAAGCTTTCCATGGATTGTTAGCCGGATGGCTGATGATAGAAGAAACGGAAAAAGAGAAAGGAGTATCCCTATGTTGAGAAAAACAATCAGCGTTCTTTTGGCACTGGCGATGGTGTCGGCCCTGACCGCCTGCGCGGGCGGGGACGGTTCCTCTGAAAGCACTCCCGCAGGCGCGGATCCTTCATCCGCGGCGTCTGCCGGCGGCGCCTCCGAGGCGGAGGACAAGACCTATGGAAAGCTGACCATTTCCGGCGTTACCGGAGATCCGGACGCGTTTATCGTGGCGGGCGTGGAAAAGCTTCAGGCCGAGCATCCGGAGATCGAGGTGGAGTATATTCCATGCGATAACAGCACCCGCGAGCAGGTGATCAAAACGGCGATTTCCGCCGGCGATCCTCCCACAATCGGCTATTACTGGGGAACCCGGGTCAATTCCTTCTATGATATCGGCATGAACCTTGACCTGAAGGGCAAAATCAGCGAGGAAATCGTGAGCAATGTGAACGAGGGGATGCTGGAGCCTTGCCTGGGAGAGAACGGCGAGATCTACGCGCTGCCCATGAAGACAGTTTACCACACTACCTTCTACAATAAGACAATGTTTGACGAGTACGGCTTTGAAGAGCCGGAAACCTGGGACGAAATGACCGCAATTTTTGAAACCCTGAAGGCGGATGACATTTTCGGATTTTCTACCAACTCGGCCACTATGCAGGACTGCCTTTACGGCATGACCTACGGCGAGCTGGACGCTAAGGTAGGCGAGGGGACGGCCTACGGCGTTGCCGACGGCACGGTTTCCGTGCTTCCGGGTACTGAGGCCGGCGAAGTGATCCGCGGATGCATCGAGCAGGTGCAGGCTTGGTATGAGGCTGGCTACTGGTATCCAGGCGACGGCGGCATTAATGTAACCCAGGATGACGCCAACGCGGCCTTTTCACAGGGCCGGGCCGCCTGCACCTTTATCTACAGCGGCGCGCTGGAGGTTCTGAAAAATTCCTGCGATTTTGAAATCGGCACCTTTATGAAGCCTACCTCTGAGGCAGGGATTACCTCCATTGACAATATCGAGCCCGACGTGTTTTTTATCCCCTCCAACGCCAGCGAGGAGCAGATTAATACGGGCCTGGCCTTCCTTGAGATCATATTGGGCCATGAAATCCAGCAGACGATTGTCGATAGTGGGCAAACCCCTTCGATGACCTCCTATACCTTTGAAAACGTAGATCCTCTGCTTGAGGAGGTTATGGCAGAGCTGGACAGCGGACGGCTGCAGGCCGGCGTCAATCCCTGCCGCACCAGCTCGGAAATGCAGAACTTTATCAAGCAGCAGATCTTCGCGGCGCCTTGCAGTGGAACAATGACCATCGACCAGACGCTGGAGGAAATGGAACGGATCCGTTTGGCGGCAGGTGAGGCTCAGTAATCCTGTTAACGCTCAGCAATTGCAGTTGAGGGCGCCGTGCGCCCCTCAACCCTTAGCAGGAGCTCCGCCGCCTTTGTGAAGGAAGGGGTAAAACGATGAAGAAGAAATCTGTGGAGCGCAGGTATGTGCTGATCGGCGTGTGCTTTTTTTGCGCCCGCTGTCGCCGCGTACCTGGTGTTTATGGCATATCCCCTCTGCCGCACGGCTTATCTTTCATTTTCAAGCTGGAGCGGGTTTGGAGAAGTTGTGCTCAACGGCGTAAAAAATTATCAGGACCTTTTCGCGGACAAAACCTTTTGGTCATCTTTGGGGAACACCTTGTATTTCGCGGTGTTTTCCGGAATCATCAGCGTGGTGCTCGGCGTTTTGACGGCCTGGCTGATCCTTTATATGAGAAAAATGGAGGGGCAGGTATTCCGCACGGTTTTATTCGCGCCGAATATGATCGCGCCTACCATCACCGGCCTGCTGTTCCTGTTTGTCTTTACAGAGGACATCGGCCTGCTCAATAACATTTTGAAGGCGGTAGGCCTGGAGGAATGGACGACCGCCTGGCTGGCCAACATGAATACGGTCAAGCCCACGGTTGTGATCGTGCAGACCTGGCGGCAGTTCGGCCTGACCATGATATTATGCTTTGCCGGGCTGCAGGGAATTTCCAATGAGCTGATTGAATCCGCCCGTCTGGATGGGGCGGGAGACGGCAGGATCTTTACCCGGATTCTGCTGCCGCTGATCAAGCCGCAGATCGAGCTGGCCACCATGTTCACCCTGCTCAACGGCTTGAAAATTTACGATTCCGTGGTATCTCTGACAGGCGGCGGCCCTTCCAGGCAAACGGTAGTGCTGCCCATGTGGATCATTGAGAACGCCTTTACCTATTCTAACTTCGGCTATGCCAGCGCCATGTGTATCGCGTTTATCATTGTGGTGCTGATTTTTAATATCGTGCTGCGCACCGTGTTCCGAGGTGAAAATTATGAGTATTAAAGCAAAGAAGCGCGCCGCCGCGCCAACGCCCTATTCCAAAAGCACCTCGTTAAAAATTATTTCCCGGGTGATCATCATTCTGCTGTCGCTGACGGTTGTGTACCCGCTGATTTTCATCGTGTTGGTTTCCTTTAAAAACAACCAGGAGTTTTACGTAACGGCTGCTGCGGTCATCGGCTCGGTGCTGTTTACCGCTTTAGGAGGCTATGCTCTTTCTAAAATGCATATCCCGGGCGCTAAGGCCATTATTACCGCGCTGATGACCCTGAACTTCGTGCCCGGTGTGGCGGTCTATATTCCTCTCTATATGCAGATGATCGACATGAAGCTGAGCGGGTCTCTTTGGATGCTGATTTTGCCTTACCTTACCTGGCATATCCCCTTCAGCATTTATATATTTAAAAATTTCTTCGATTCCATCCCCTCGGAGCTGATGGAGGCAGCCCGGGTGGATGGCAGCGGCGAGGTGCGGCTGTTCTTCAAAGTGATTCTGCCCTTGGTGCGGCCCGCCGTCGCTACAGTAATGGTGTTCAATTTCATCGGCACCTGGGGCGAATACATGTGGGCCAGCATCGCCTCCTCGTCCTCCACCAAGATTCAGACGATCCCGGTGGGACTATTGTATTTCCGGGGCGAGTACGGCATTGAGTGGGGACCCTTTGCCGCGGCCATCACCATCATCGTCGTGCCGCTGATCGCTATTTTCATTTATCTGCAGCGTTACTTTATCCAAGGCCTCACGTCGGGCGCGGTGAAGGGCTGACAGACCGGCCGGGACAAACGGCCGGGACGGTAAAACAGACACGCCCGTCCGCCATTATTTTGTAGGAGGTTTGCTATGTATCTGGCGGGAAGAAGTCATATTATAAAAAACCGGTCGCTGATCGATACCATGCGCATGTTTCATAAAATGGGCTACGGAGGTTTAGAGCTGAGCCTGCAGCACGGTATGGGCACCTGGCTGGATGTAAATTATCTGGATGATTATGTGATCGAAAAGGTCAACGAGGTGAGCCGGGAACTGGATTTTCCGATCACTGCTCTGGCCTGCCATCAAAATTATGTGAACGACGACGATACCTATGAAATTGAAAAGCGTCTTTTAAAAAGCGGCGCCCAAATACCATACGGTCTCGAATACAGTAATATTGTCCACCTTTGTGCCCTTTGAGATACGGGAGCTGAACGAAAAGGAAGTTTACGCCCAGCTGATCGAACGCACACGGGAGCTTTGCAAAATCGCGGAGGACAGCGGTGTGCGGCTTGCCATCGAGGTGGAGCCCAACCAGCTGATCCATAGCCTGAAAATCTTTTTCCATGTAGCGGAAAAGGTGGGAAGCCCGGCGCTGAAGCTTAATTTCGACGTGGGGCATATTTATCTGAGCGAGGTTGATATCGAAGCCGCCATCGACCGTTCGAAGGATTTCATTGTGTACTCTCACATCGATAATATGTGCATGGGAGAGCACTGCCATAAGCTGCCCTGGGAGGGGGAGATCGACCTGCGGGCGGTGTATCAGAAATTAAAGGATACCTGCTATGACGGGCCGGTTTCCCTGGACATCTATCTTCAGGATTACGAGGCTGCGGCGCCCCAGTGCCTAGACTATATCAACCGGGAGGTCTTTGACCCGATCAACGCCGGTAACAAATAACATAAAGGTGGTAGCTAGAGATGAAAAAAGTTGAAAAAAAGTACCGTTTCGGCCAAATGAATTCCGTAGAGGATTTTTCGAGAATCCTGGGGGCGGATGGGCTTGATTTCCCGGTATCGCAGGACCTGAGCGTTCTGGCCCAGCCCTTTGAGCTGTATGGAAAAACCGTTCCCAACCGGCTGGGAATCCAGCCTCTGGAGGGCTTTGACGGCCTGCCCAGCGGCGCGCCGTCAGACCTGATCTTCCGCCGTTACCATCGGTATGCCTCCGGCGGCGCGGGACTGATTTGGTATGAGTCCATCGCGATTTCCGACGACGGCCGGTGTAACCCGCTGCAAATGGTCATCAATGAGGAGACGGTAGGGGGAAATTGGCCGGCTCATCCGGGAATCCGACCAGGCCGCGTGGGAATCTATGGGGCATAAGCCTTATAACGTCCTGCAGCTTACCCATTCCGGCAGGCGCTCCAATAATAAAAACTGGGAGCCTACGCCTCTTGCGGTGTGCGAAAAACCCTTATATGGATGACCATACCTCCATTGACGGCAGCTGCGGAAAAATTGAGATCGCCACCGATGAAAAAATTGAGGAGATCATCGAGGGCTTTATCCACGGGGCGGAGCTGGCCGCAGAAGCGGGCTTTGACTGCGTGGATGTTAAGGTGTGCCATGAGTATATCCTGCGGGAGCTTCTGAGCGCCTTTACCCGTCCGGGAAAATTCGGCGGCAGCTTTGAAAACCGCACGCGGGCCCTGTTCGATATTATCGACGGCATCCGCAGGCGGGTAGGCGGCGGAATAGAAATCTGCGTGCGCCTCAATGCCTATGACTGCGTGCCCTATCCCTATGGCTGGGGAATGGTAAAGAAGGAGGGGGTCATGGAGCCGGATCTAACCGAGCCGGTAAAGCTCTGCAACATGCTGGTGGAAAGAGGCGTGAAGCTGATAAACCTTTCAACAATGATGCCCCGGTACCGGCCTTATGGAACGGGCCTGATGGCGGAGCACGACGACCAGCCGATCACCCCCCTATGCGGGCGTGCATGACCTGCTGAAGGCCACCAGGGACATCAAGGCTCAGACGCCGGGCGGTATCTTTATGTGCACCGGCCTGACCTGGCTGGAGCAGTTTGGGGCCAATGTAGGCGCCGGCGGCATCGAGCAAGGATGGTTTGACATTGCGGGCTTCGGCCGCCAGGCCTTTGCCTATCCGGATTTTGCGAAAGATATTTTGTGCGGTAAGGGGATGCAGCGGAATAAATGCTGCCTGACCTGTGATAAATGCTACGATCTGATTCAAATCGGCCATACCACCACCGGATGCGTCCCGCGGGACCAGGAGGTTTATCTGCCGCTGTACCGCAAGTACGTGCAGAAGAAATGAACGGAATTCCGGAGACTTACAGATCCGGCCTTAGGGCTGAAGGATATGCCCTCTGATATGGTATCATCTCGGAAAGAGCTTGAGGAGAACAGGCTTTTTAAGCGGCGCAGGCCCTTCTTTTTTTTTGTGCCGCCTGCCGAGACCGTAAGCTGCTTTCAAAGTCCTTGCGGCCTCCCAAGCCTTTGTGCGAAGGTCCGATTCCGTCCGTATTGGAAGCGAAGGCTGTTTCTCTTCAGCAAAGCCTGGGGATTTTTTATTTTACTTAAGGATATAGCGAAAAAACGGGAGAGCGCAGCCTTGCGCTCTCCCGTTTTTTAGGCAGGTTATGGCTTGGCAAAGCTGAATTTTCAGCAGAAAGGGGGGAGGAGGCTTTCGGGAGCGGGCGGAAGCGTATAAAATTTTTCTTAGTTTCTGTAAGATACCAGGGATGCGGAGGAAGACTTGTGCTATAATGGGAGAGAAGATCAAGCGTTTTGGAGGCCCGCTATGAAGATCAAATATTTTGAGCGCGTTACCAAGGAGGGCTTACCTGGCGGATATTATGGAACTGCTGTCGCTGTGCGACCAGGAATTTATCCTCCTCTTTCCGCCCGGAGCTCGACGATTCAGAGCAACCTGGGCCCTCAGGGAGGGAAGAGGGAAGGGCCTGTGGCTTATTTTGAGAATATCCAGCATCAGCCGGCGTTTCTGGCGGTTGACGACGGCCGGGTAGTGGGCTTTATGTCCCTAAAGAAAAACTATGTCTGCGAGGAAATTCCGCCCTCCCATTCTCCAAACGTCTATGTCACCACGGTGATCGTCCATCCCCATTACCGCCGCCACGGCATCACCAACGGCTTTTATCACCACCTGTTTAAAAAATTCGGCTGGGGCAATGTGTTTACCCGGACCTGGTCTACTAATCTGTCCCATATCCGGATTTTGTCATCCCTGAAGTTTTACGAGCACTGCCGTCTGGAGGATGACCGGGGCCCGGGAATCGATACCATTTATTATTATCACGGACCGGTGGCGAAAAAAAAGCCGGCAGGTGATGAAACAATACCGGCTTACTGGAAACTTTCTGTTTTTACTGCTCCTGGTCGTGCTCTCACCGCTGCCTTTGTGACGGCCTGGTCCTTGACCGACGGCGGCGTTCTCCATGAGCTTTCCATCGCCTTCGCTACCTCATTGATCGCGTTGGCGCTGTGCCTGCTTTCGGATACCTTACTGAAATATAAGGAATCCCAGAACGACGAGTATATCAATAATTTAAAAAGCTTTGGGATTGAGAACCTGCGGTTCCATAAGGATGAGCTTTTGGAGCTGCTGATCCCCAAATGCCGGAATGAAATCTGGATCACCGGCTACCGGCTGATTATGACAGGAAAAAAGTCCTTTCGCAGAGCGCTCTGCCAGGCCTGCGCCGAGACGAAGGGCCTTAGAGTTCGGGTGCTGGCGGTGCCGCCCTGGAGCAGGACCTACCAGCTGGTATACGGCACAGAGGATGTGTCGGACAATTATATCAAGATTTTTTCCGATCTCTGCAGCTGCGCCGAAAATTACGGGACGAACCTGGAAATCCGGTTCACGGAAAAGCCGATATTCAACGATACCTATAAAATAGACGACCGGTTTATCACGGGGCCGTATCTTCATTGCTTGGATAAAAATAACGGCCGGATCACGGCGAAGGATTTTTTCTCCCTGGATATCAACGACCCGCAAAAGGAGCTTTACGGGCTGATTTATAAGGATTATATGACAGTGTGGGAGGAAAGCCGCGCCAGGCTTAACAACGCCCGGTTTCTTTCGCGGGTCCAGGCCCGCGGGACTTCCGATTTGACCGCGGAGGAAAAATGCGAGCTTCTGATCCGGTGCTGCGAGACGATCGGCGGCAAAGAAAAGCAGCCGGAAAGAGACGCTTCCCTGGCTGCGGCGGATTAATTTCATCCGCTTATCTAAAGAAAAGGGGCTGAACCCCCGGATACCGGGCGCTGGTTCCAGAGCAGAAGGTTTTACGGAAGCATACGGAGAAGGGCCGGCGCGGCTGTATTTTCGAAAAAGCAAAATGAAAAAAAGCAATGGAAAATAATTCATGATGCGGGCAAGCAGCGGAAATCAATGAAAGAAAGGAGGGGGATGGCTTGGCGGCCGGGGCAAAGCAAAAAGCAATCGGTTTTTTTCGGCGGGAGCCTGTGCTGGTAATTTCCTTTGTCTGCGCCGCGGCGTCTATGGCGTTCGTGCCTCCCTCCGAGGCCTATGGTGCATATTTTGATTGGAAGGTTCTGAGCCTTTTGTTCTGCCTGATGGCGGTGGTGGCCGGGCTGCAGGAGTGCAATGTCTTCGCCGTGTTCTGCCAAAGGCTTCTTACGGGACGCAAACGGATGGGGCTTTTGAGCCTGATTTTGGTTCTGCTTCCCTTTTTCGCCTCCATGCTCATTACCAACGACGTGGCCTTGATCACCTTTGTCCCCTTTACCATTGTGGTGCTGTCAATGATCCAGCGGCGGCAGTATCTGATTTATCTCATCGTCCTTCAGACCATCGCCGCCAATTTGGGCAGCATGGCCGCGCCGGTGGGAAATCCCCAGAGCCTGTTCCTTTATGAGAAATTCCATCTGTCCGCCGGAGGCTATTTCAGGCTGATGCTTCCTTTTGTGCTGGCCAGCCTAGTATGCCTGGCCGCCGCCGCTCTGCTGGTGAAAAACGAAACCATCCAGGTGGAATTTTCCGCCCGGGAAACCATAAAGCATCCGAAAAAGCTGTGCCTGTTCTGCGGGCTGTTCGCCCTGTCGCTGCTGGGCGTGTTCCGGGCGCTGCCCTACCCTTGGGCGCTGGGCGCCGTAGTCATAGCTCTTCTTTTGTGGGACCGCCCGCTGTTCGCACGGATCGACTACGGCTTGCTGCTGACCTTTTTGTGCTTTTTTGTGTTCGCCGGGAATATGGGGAATATCGGCGCGGTGCGTGAGTTTTTAAACAGCCTGCTGGAGAGAAGCGCCATGCTGACCAGCCTGCTGGCCAGCCAGGTCATCAGCAATGTTCCGGCGGCGGTGCTGCTTTCCGGTTTTACCCAGGATGGCCAGGGACTGCTGGTGGGAACCAATCTGGGGGGCCTGGGCACGCTGATCGCTTCCCTGGCCAGCCTGATCTCGTTTCGGTATTATCTCCGCCTGGAGGGCGCGAAGCCCCTGCGGTATCTTGGCGTGTTTACCGGCCTGAATCTTGCGGGACTGGCAGTTTTAACTTCCCTGGCTCTGTGCCTGTCCTTGTGGTGATAGAACATACGTCTACCGGGGGCTTTCAGCCTGTAAAGAGGCGGCCTTTAAGGGGAGAGAAGGAAAAAGCGGTTAACCGCTTTTTTGATTTTCCAGCACAGAAAAGCAGCTAAAAATAAGTATAGAATTTAATAATATATACTATAAGTATTAACCGCAGCCTGAACCACCGAACATAACCGCCGGAAACGGCATCCTATAAGATTCAAAAGCAATGCGAAAAGAAAAGGAAAGGAAGATGCTTTGTATGACCAAGGTTACTTTGGGAAGAACAGGGATCACCGCCAACAAAAACGGCTTTGGCGCGCTGCCGGTGCAGCGGGTTGGCTTCGGCCAGGCGAGGACGATCCTGCGGAAGGCCTATGACAACGGGATCGATTTTTTTGACACCGCCCGAAGCTATTCCGACAGCGAGGAAAAAATCGGTTATTCTCTCAGCGACGTGCGCGGCCGGATCACTATCGCCACCAAAACCCCGTCCACGACGGCGGAGGGCTTTTGGAAGGATCTGGAAACCAGTCTGCGGCTGATGAAAACAGACTATGTGGATATCCTCCAGTTTCACAACCCGGCCTTCTGCCCGAAGCCGGGGGATGGCACCGGGCTGTACGAGGCGATGGAGGAAGCCAGGCGCCAGGGGAAAATCCGGTTTATCGGGCTGACCAACCACCGGTATCATGTGGCGGTTGAGGCCATCCAGTCCGGCCTGTACGATACGATACAGTTTCCCTTCTGCTATCTGTCCGGAGAGCAGGAGCTGGAGATCGTCCGGCTGTGCAAGGAAAGAAACCTGGGCTTTATCGCCATGAAGGCCCTCTCCGGCGGGCTGATTACAGATTCCGCCGCCGCTTACGCCTATCTGAACCAGTTTG
>VOFI01002037.1_pt1 | contig 27041 bp, 44 predicted proteins | sample 5384131 | NCBI WGS metagenome assembly VOFI01 (sample SAMN12384728, study PRJNA508395) | human gut metagenome | isolation source: healthy gut H | host: Homo sapiens | reverse complement strand
ATCATTGCTTCGTTCAGTTACGTATTGCTATAATACCCGTGGGCACCGTGAGAGACACCTTTAGCATCGTCCTTCAGCTGGCTGTTGGGCAGCGTATCTGTGGCGATGGGCTCATCCGAATCTTCCGGCTCTGCTGTACCCTCCTTCAACCGGTAAAGGTTGTAAGGGCTCGATGTTCACTGTGTACACCTTACCCGGCGTGTACTCCACCACCGTCAGGCTTTGGTACACCTGGAAATAATACTGCTTCTCGGGCGCTTCAGGCTCATCGGGTTCATCCACAGCGGGCGTTTGGTCAAGGATCCCTCTACAAACTCTTGGAAGCCCGAGGAGATGACAGCCAGAATGTTCTCAAACTTGTTGCCTGCAGAAGAAGTGGCAGAATTCAAAGCTTTCTCAGCCTCATCGGTCAATTCCAAAGAGCCTGAGAGGCTCGCCTTTGTAGTTCCGTCTGCGGGCGTGACATTGACAGGGATCGGCGCAACAGCGGACACATCCACGGTGTAGGTCACACCCAGCGTAATGGACCCTTCCGCGCCCTCTCCGTAGATTGTTTCGGAAGCAGCCACATCGTTCCCGCTCAACTGCAAGGTAATCGTACCGGAGCTTTCCACCAAAACCGCTGACGCGGATGGTGGCTCCGTCAAAGCTGTAGGTGAGGTCGGGCTTTTCCACACCATCCACATCCAGTTCCACCTGGGGATAGGGCAATGGTAAAGGTGCAGGTTTTGGCAGAATCCGCCACCACATAGTTTGGATTCTTACTGGCAGCGGCGACTTTGTATGTCCCCGGCTCGGTGACCGTGGGGACGGAAAACTCCACCGTATCCCCCCCGCTACCACCTCCTCACTGGAGGCTGTGGGCGCCTGGGGCTGGCCGGTGTAGGTCAATTCCGTATCCGACCAGTCCAAAGCTGTGATGGGCTTGGGTGTGATGGTGTAGCTGACAGAAGCATCCTCCGGCAGGGCGTAGTTCTTGTTATCCAAGGAGGCCGCCTTTGCCGTATAGGTGCCTGCGTCCTTTTCACTGCCACCGCTGACAGTCACCTGAACCGTATCATCTCCCCAGCAAGCCGGTGGCGGCAGCCGTCACGTTCGAGGGCTTCCCATCGTAGACGCGCTCCTCCGTGCCTCTCCATTCCAATTCCACCGTAATGGGAGAGACCGTGAGCCGGTACTGGCCGGTTACGTCCCTCTTTCTTCGCTGTGATGACCGCGGAACCCGCGCCCACAATGGTGACTTCGCCGGTGTTGGCGTCCACTTTGGCCACACTTTTGTCGCTGCTGGAATAAGCAAAGCCCTCGGTGCTGTCATCCATAACAGCAGCATTGGTAAAGGTCGTCCCGTAGGTGCGGGTGACCGTGCCGCCCTGCTCAAAGCTGAGGGGCCGCCCTCCACCTCTACCGTGACGATATCCGAGTTCTGGTGGAATAGTAGTCCTTGCCGTCCACCGTGGCAAAGGGCCGGATGCGGAACTGATAAGTTCCCTGGCTCAGGCCGGTGACTGTGTATTCCGGCTGATCCACAATGCCCAGCCGGGTCCATGTGCCGCCGATGTTCTGGTACACAATGTAATGCGTCGCCCCGAAGAGGGATTCCAGGACAGATGGACACTATTGGTGGTGGTCGTGTAAGAGAAATCTTTCTCGGTCACATTGGTGGGGACGATGTCGAAGGTCAGGGTGGTGGTGCCGTAGATGGGGCCGTCGGAATACCCTTTCAGCACAACCTGGCAGTGCCCACATTTACATTGTTTTCCCAATAGGGCATGTAGTCGCCGTAGGTGGACTGGGCGAAATATTTCTTGCCGGTCTCCCGGGTCGGTCACTGTGACGGCGGGCTTTTCTCCTCGCTGGTGTAGAAGCCGTACTTGTAGGCCGGAGATATCCATGTCCGCAATGTTCTTGCCCTGGAACCCGCAGGTGTGGTAGAATAGGTTTTTCATGTCAAAAGACCTGGCGGGTGCAGACATGGTTCTCGTCGTACTCGTGGCCCTGGCGCCTTGTCTCGGAAGAGAGGAAGATTGTGTTGCAGTCGTGGCACCAGCAGGCCAACCTGCCGTCCTCCCAGCACTGGGCGGTATCAATGGTCTCGGATTCGTGAATCAGGCCGTCCTCGCCGGGATGATAGAGTTCGTCGCCCACAGCGAACACGCCGCTGGGCGTGGGGTCCGAGTCGCTCTCTGGCTTATGGCCCACCATCAGTTTGCCGGTGTTGAGATAGATTTGGCCTTCATCCCCCGCTGGAGTGGTGTAGTTGGCAAATCCCGTATAGTTCGCGCTGCTGATTGTATAGCCGCACGCGTCACACACCAGGCGGGAGGCGCCATCCCAGGTATAGGCGTGGGCATGGCCGCCGTTGTCCTTGTTTTTTGGTAAAGCTGTCGATCTGCTCCGGGCTGCCACTGTTATAGTCATACACTTGGATGGTCAAGGTATCCGCCGTGGTGGACAGGGTCGTGTACAAAAGCCTGATAGTCATTGGTCGCCTTGGCAAAATGGAACTCAGGCGTGTTGGTCACACCATACCTCTTCTCCCCCAGGCTGCCGCAGATAAAATAAGTAATGCCCTTTTCCTGGTCCATCTCCCCCATTGTACAGGGGTTCTGTCCGGGCGTAGGAATGGTCGTGGCCAGAGAGCACCACGTCGATGCCGGCCTCTTGCGCGGCCTGGGCAATGGCCTGCTGGGTGGAGGCGTCCATACCCGCCACCTTGTTGGTGTAATAAGGGCGGCTGGTGGGTAACCAGGATCTTCCAGGTGGCCTGGGGAGGCCTGGGCGTCGGCTTTCAACTGCTCTAACACCTGTTGGCTGAAACTGTTGTAAGCAATGGTGGCAACGAACACATTCCCATATCGGGCGCTGTAATAGCTGGAACCGCCTTCCTGGTTGTAAATCAGCGCGTTGGGGTCCAGGGAACCGCTCTGCTCATGGTTGCCAATGGCGAACAGCCGGCCAGTGGGCAGCTCCTCCAGCATGGAGAAGGTGTTGTTCCACAGAGCGTAACTGCCGCCGTCGTCCACCAGGTCGCCGGTCTGGATGGTCAGGTCGTAGTTCTCGATCCCCACAGCATTCAGAATGCCCTCCAGGTTCGTGTTGTTGCTCTCCTGCAGGTCGCCCAGCACCAGGGGCTTGGATGCCTGTGTTCTGATATCCTGTGGTAAAGCTCCGCACGGAAGACCAGTGTTCCCCGTCGCCCCACACGGTAGTAATAGGTAGTGGCTTCCTGCAAATCCTCTGCCACAGCGCCGCAGACATAGGCGGCCTTGTTATCCGAAAAGCGGTGAGCTGGCAGGTGCCCGTATAGACTTTCGGATCCAATCGTCCCTTCGCTCTGGGAAATCTGCAGCTGGGCTTCATTCCCAGCAGAACGGGGGGTCCGCGAACCAGCTGACATTCAAACTGGTCGTGTTGTCCAAGCGTTGCGCCACACGCGGGTTGGGGTGCCGTCTTCGTTGCCCTGGGGCCAGGAGACCGCCACGGTGAAATTGGCTGAGACGTTCCCCTCTTCATCCTGGGCGTAAACGCTCAAGGAATTCTGCTTGCCCCTCTTTGGGCGCATAGGGCACTTTTCCGTCCGCACCCGAGGTGCCTATTTTTCGCCGCCCATGTAAAGGGAAACGCCTTGCGCCGGTTCCCTACTGGCTGTATGGGTTATCAGGAAGTAGCAGGTATCCTCAAGCCCTGCCACCATGGTTCCAGCCGTGACGGTGTAGGGCGCGGTCACTTCCCAAGACAGGGTTTCCGCAAAGGTGGCGTCCCCCGGCGCTGCCCTCTACCTGAACGGAAAGCCTGGGTTCACGCTGGCAGTGGTTGGGACCTTCAGGGTCAAAGTCGCCGCGCTGCCGCTGTTCACACTCCCATTCAGGGTGAAGGTCAGCTCCCCGCTGGCGGCGTTATAGGACTGATTCTCAATGGCACAGCCCTCCACGTGAACCAACGTATAATCCTGCGCGAAAGCGCTGGGGATTTTCACCGTGGCGGTAAATCCAGTCACGCTGTTGTCCCTGGGGGTGAAGTCCATGGAAACAGTTCCGCCCAACACGGCTTCACTTTGGGTCGTGGTCACGCTGACTGGCGCCTTCGCACCATCCGGGTCGTCAATGGTGATGCGATATTCCCGGGACGCTTCGTTCCCGTAGTTATCCACCACGGAAATCCGGATGGTGTGGTTGCCATTGGCCAGATTGATGCCGCCGCGAATGCTGGTGTCATCTGCCACTGCGCCTTCAAAAGCTTGCCATCCACATAAAGGGACGCGCTTTGCACACCGGTATTGTTGCGGTCTGTCTCTACGCTGTCATTGAAAACAGCCTCAATATCCAGCGCGCCGGAAGCCAGCTCCATGTTGGAGACAAGGGGGACAGCATCTGCCCCACCCGCTTTTTATCGTGGCTGATTCAATCTCCGGGGCGGCGGTGTCTTCTGGGGTGCTGCCGTACACATAGGTCAGGTTGTCAAAATAGGGGTGCCGGAAAAAAAGTAGAATCGCTAACCCAATGGCCTTCGCTATCAAATTCGGCTAAAAGTATTCTGGAATTGGAACTTTGTCAATTTGAACTGTATCACCTGTTGGGCAAAGTATACTGGCCATTAGCAGGGGGAGGGCTTCCAGTTTTGCGTAAATCTATTCCGCTGAATCTGCCCGCCGTAAACCCATTTAGTTCCTCGCTGTCTCGGTTAACCCAGAGAATATTGCCATTCTCATCAGTTTTTGCCTTAACAAATCCTTGAGGAGACCCCCAAGCCGTAGCGCTTTGATTTGAGCCGGAAAACATCACTCGAATCGACATGCCGGCGGGAATAGTCACAGGCGTCTGCAACTTGCTGATATCCGCCTCGAAATAGTGCCAGCCATCATCGGCATTATTCGCAATATTATTCGGTTTCCAAATTTCCGCCGCTGTAAAATCCACCTGAGAGGTGTTGCCGCTACCGTCGCGGTAGCGCAGTCGCATCCATAGGTTCGGCGTATTTTGGGAACATACACCCACAAACCAATACGAGTCCGGATTTCCCAGATCTCCCAAATTAATTTCATCAGCAAATCCAAAGCAAATTCCTGTATTAGCGCGATCCGGTCGTCCATATATACTATAGTCCAACTTCAAAGACCGCTCGCCAAACCGCACTGGATAATCATCCGCGCGATTTACAACTTCCGCTTCTCAATTTGAGGATCGCTAGGATAGGGAATCAATATAAGAAACACAAGCGTAGTCATACCCTGCATTGGCAATGGGTCTCTTCATTGACATAATAGCCTCCGCCAGTACCTCCACTGATTGCTCCTTCATCCGTAGCCTGGACGGGCCGATAAACCCCGTCTACATATTGGCCGTAGAAATCACCAGTTCCTCCCGAGGTCATACCATGGAAGATTTCCGTCCCCTCCCCCCTCAAAACCCATTGCGACAACGGGGTCTTTACAGGCTTCCACGGTCACATTGCCCGAGACACCGGGATCTGCCTTGCTTTGCCACCGTCACTTCGGCGGTGATGGCGGAAGCTGTTTTTCCGCATCCTTCAGCTGGTAATCCGCCGAGACGTTATCATTTGTATTTTTCCCGGAATAGACCGGTTCGCAAGTGAGCTTGTTGTCCGACACAGTGCCCAAGGATAAACACTGCATCTGTTCTGGGGATTCCTTCGCTGTCTCGACAATCGTTTCATACTGGCTTCCAGAGCCCGTCCATTGCCGCCGGCTGTACTGCTGCGGATCGATGGTCCAGGTGAGATCGCCATCTTTATAATGGACCTCCCGCTGCTGGTAGTAGACCCGCAGGCCCAGGTCAGAGGTATCCCCCTGGCCAATGCTGGCGGTTTCTTCCGCGAACGTAATCTGATCCGGATTGGCGATGGTGATCGTGGCCGTTCCCACTGTCTTGCCGCCGCTTTGCAGGGACACCGTGACTTCCCCCAGGGGCCGTTGGAGGTGAACTCGCCCGTGCTGCCGCCGATGGAGCCGTAGGTGGAATCCACGGACCAGCTGGCGTTTTCCGGCAAGGGCGCCGGCGCGCCGGAGGGGTCGGCGCCCACCGCTGTAAACTGCACGGTGGAGCCGGGGGTGTAGACCTCGTTGACCGGGGTGATGACCGCGTGGTCAAACTCTCCGGTTGCCTTTACGTCTGAGATGATGAAAAAATGGAGGAGCTGACCTGGCGCTCCTGGCCGTCGGAGGGGTTGTTCCGGGTGATGACCTGGCTGTCGCCCTCCCGCCGGGAGACAAAGGTGGAGGAGCCGCTGCCATCCAAGAGCAGCGCCGTTTGGCAGCCCTGGCCTTCATCATCTCGGCCACCTCATACTGGGTGTACCCGCAGGAGACAGGGTACCGCTGGCCATAGCACACCATGGAGACCACTGTCCCATCCGCTTTGATGCCGATAGCGGTGTAGGTCACGTTGCGCCCCCCTTTGGAGACGTTGACCTCCCCCCTCCTTCACCAGCAGGGTGCCGCCGCCCACGGCATAGGCCAGGCCCGCTGTATCCTCGCTGTTGGAGATAACCGCTTGGCCTTCCTCAGTAATGCCGAAATAGTAGCGGCCATTGACCGGGTTATAGGATTTCCCGTCGATAATCAGGGCCCCTGTTGGCTGTCCGGTGGCCATATTATAGTAGTCCGCGTTCAGGGCCGCCACAATGGTGGAATCGGCGTACTGTTCCGCGCGCGGGTGAAATAGGCCTGGGCGTCCTTCACCTGGTCGGAGACGGTCTGCATCCGCCAGTTGATGGTCTGGTTCTCCAGGATGTTCTCCATGCCGGAATAGCCCGCCATGATCTTGGCCTGGCTCAGGTCCACCTCGCAGAAATAGTCGATGTTCTGGTTGGTGCCGTCCTTGACGTTGGTGTAGGTCACATACTCCGTCACGCCGGGGGGCCAGGTCATAGGCGGTCTCAGAGACGTACTGGCGCGTCTGGCCCTCTTCCCCCACAAAAAGCTCTTTGCCCGGGGAGAAGCCCTGGGAGGTCTGGGCGGCAAAGGCTGTTAAGGGCAGCCCTGTACAAGGAGCGCCGCCGCCAGCAAAAAGGCTGCCGCTTTTTTCAATGGGTGCTTCATATTCGTTCCTCCTGCATAGAAAGAAAGGGCGGCGGCACACTGCCGCCCTCGGGGCAGATTCTTTCGCGAAGAATTTTCATACAGTGGAGATTTAGTCCACAGGTTCGCTCTCGCCAGCACCCGCTTCAACAAGTCCTGCATCTCGTCATCAGTCAGGACTTCGTCACCGGATACCCACTCCTGCTCATCTTCATCAAATGTATATTCTTTGTCATCCACTACAATTGCATTTTCCTTCAGATCGTCCCCAATTGACGTATTCCTTCTCATCGTCATCCCCTGTAATGACCCACTCTTCCTCTTCTTCATCCCATTCGACGGTACCGCCACCAGGCAGAACCACTTCAGGTTTATCCGTGGGCTGCTCTTCGTCCTCATCATTATCGCCATCGCCAGTCCCACCACCAGGGTTGGTGCCAGGATCGACAGTGCCGCTACCGCCGCCGGTGGAGGGAGCGGTAATGGTGATCTCAGAATCGGGGGGCCACAGTCTGGCCGTTGGCAGTGGTGCCGGTAACGCCTTCCTTGGCGGCAATGGTGGTGCCCACAGGGGCGTCCGTGACAGCCACGTTGTTCTCCAGGGCGATGACTTCCGCCCCGCCGGTGGCGCCCGCCAGGGACACGGTGGCGCCCTCATTGGCAACTACCACAGTGATGGGCTCGTCCGCGGTGATGGACACGTTATCCGCCAGCACCAGCACAATCCCGGTGCCGTCCGTTCTGGGCGCCCTCTTCCACGGCGTACGTGACAATGGCCTGGTTCAGCAGAGCCATAACGCTGGCGCGGTTGATATCGCTCAAAGGCTCCACAGAGCCATCACCCATGCCGGAGATAAAGCCCCGGTTGGCCAGGGCGTTGATGTAGCCCACAGCCCAGGAAGAAGCCTCGGCGGAATCGTTGAACTTCACATCGGAGGTCTCCTCACGCTCGATGCCCATGGCCTGGGCGAACATGGTGAAGAACATCTCACGGGAAAGGGGTGGTCTCGGGCTCCATGGTGGTATCGCTCATACCGGCCATGATGCCGGCGTCCACGCACTTGGCGATGTGGCCGGCGTACCAGGCATTATCGGGAATATCGGTAAAGTTGCTGATGTCGGCTTCATCAGTGAGCTGGAGCAGCTCGGAGAACACGGAAGCCGCCTGGGCGCGGTCCATCTCCCCTCGGGGTCGAAATCGTTGTTGCCCACGCCGGAAACCACGCCGGCATCGCTCCACCGGGTCGATCGCTGCTTCCGCCCAATGGCCCTGAGCGTCATCGAACTCCACCGCCATTGCGGAGACGGGGATGAACGCCAGAATCAAGCCACAGGCTCAACAGAACTGCGACAAATCTTCGTTTCATCGTTCATTTCCTCCTTTTGCATACAGGGCACTTGTTCCGTTGTCCTCACAACGGAACAAAGGGGTACACCCCGTTTGTAGCCCAAATTATTTGTATGGCTTTATCATAGCACAGTCTTTTGGCTTTGTCCACTGAGTTGCCGCCGTTTTTACAAAAATTTTCAAGGATTAAAGATATTTAAAACTTTTTTCCGAATTTTTCTTTGCCATGACTGTGTCCCGCAGCTGCTGGCCGCTTTCACAAAGCGCGGCGCCTTGATCCGGCCCCCGGGCCACAAACCGCTTGCAAAGCGCCGGGTAACCGTGCTAGAATTTAAAAAAGCCTATCGGGAGGGAAACGGAAATGGAAACGGAACGCATTGACCGGGTGCGGCGCGCCATGGCGGCCTGGGACTGACGCAGATGATCGTCTGCGACCCCCAAAAGCATTGACTATTTGACTGGGGTGTATGTGGAGCCCTTTTGAGCGGCTGTTCGCCCTCTGCCTGCGGGCTGACGGCAGCCACGTTTTCTTTTTAAACAAGCTCTTCTCTGTGCCAGAGACGCCCATCGAAAGGTCTGGTTCACCGACACCGATGATTCCATCGGCATGATCGCTCAACGGATTCAGGCCGGAGAGCCCTTGGGCATTGACAAGGAGTGGCCTGCCCGGTTGCTGCTGCCCCTGATGGAGCGGCTGCCCGGCACCCCCTGCCAGCTTGCCAGCGACTGTGTGGACAGCGTGCGGGCCCGGAAGGACGCAGCCGAGCAGGAGCTGATGCGGATGAATTCCCGCCTAAACGACGAAGCTATGACCCGGGCCGCGGCCTACATTCGGGAAGGGATGACCGAGGCGCAGGTAGCGGACTTCCTGCTGGCCCAGTACAAGGAACTGGGCTGCCAGGACGTGTCCTTCCGCCCATTGTATCCTTCGGCGCCAACGCCGCCGACCCCCACCACATGCCGGACGGTACCATTCTGCGGGAGGGCGACTGCATTGTGCTGGATATCGGCGGCAAAAAGGATGGGTACTGCTCAGATATGACCCGCACCTATTTCTGTAAGCGGGTTTCGGACAAGCACGCGGCAATCCACGACTTAGTGCGCAGGGCCAACGAAGCCGCCGAGGCCCTGGTGCGCCCCCGGCGTACCTTTGTGCCAGCTGGACAAAGCCGCCCGGGATGTGATTGCCCAGGCGGGTTACGGGGAGTACTTCACCCACCGGCTAGGCCATTTCATCGGCCGCACGGACCATGAACAGGGGGACGTGAGCAGCGCCAACACTGCCCTGGCCCAGGAGGGCATGGTCTTTTCCATCGAGCCGGGTGTCTACCTGCCTGGCGAGATGGGCGTTCGGGTGGAGGACCTGGTGCTGGTCACTGCCAATGGCTGTGAAGTGCTCAACCGGGTGGATAAGCGCTGCCAGCTGATTGGCTGAAGGCAGCCGGGCACATAATAAGGAGAGAGCAGCGTCAACCGCGTCAACCGCTGTCCTCTCCTTTTTCTTTTTTGCCGGCTTTCCGCTCTCTGGGGTTCTTCCAGGCTTGAGGAACTTCTAAGAGAGGGAATGTCACTTTTCTCGCTGCCCGCACCCTTTGCGCTTGGGGGGAGCAGCTCCACAGCCTGCCGGCGGTGGGAATCCAGTTCTCCGCGTAGGGCTGGCACTTCTTCGTCAGGTTTTCCACGGGCTCGGGGGACTGCATGTCCGTGGACCTGGCCCCGCTCTTTTCCACCATCTCCTGGAGCTTGCCCGGGTTCTCCAGCATGGGGCAGGGGCGCAACATGTTGTCGTTGAAGGGCTGTCCGTCGTGATAGGCCATGAACAGCGGGGGACTTGAGAGCCTCCAGCAGCGTCTTGTCATAGACGCTGGAATCGGAATAGTGGATAAAAGCGCAGGGCTCCACGTCGCCGTTGGCATTGATGTGGAGATAACGCCGGCCCCGGCAATACACCCGCCCACATACTCCCCGTCATTTTGGAAGTCGATGGTGAAGATGGGCTTGGTGCTCCGGTAGGCGCGGATGCGGCTGTACATCTTCTCCCGCTGCTCCGGAGGGGCAGCAGCTGGGTGACGGCGTCGTTGCCCACGGGCATGTAGTGGAAGAACCAGGCGAACTTGGCCCCGTCCGCGATGAGGGAATCGAAAAATTCCTCGGAGCTCAGGGAGTCGATATTCTGGCTGGTATAGCAGCAGGAGATGCCAAAGGGCAGCTTTTTGCTTTGCAGCAGCCGCATGGTCTTTACCACCGCCTGATAGGTGCCGTGGCCCCGGCGGCCGTCCGTGGCCTCTTCAAAGCCTTCGATGCTGATGGCGGGGACAAAGTTTTTCACCCGGAGCATCTCGTCGGCGAATGCCTCGTCAATGAGGGTGGCGTTGGTGAAGGCCAGGAACATGCAGTCGGGATGGGCCTGGCACAGCTTCAGGATATCGGCCTTGCGGACCAGCGGCTCGCCGCCGGAAAAGATGTAGAGGAAGGTTCCCAGCTCCGTACCCTGGCGGACAATGTTATCCAGGGTTTCGTAGCTCATGTTCAGCTTGTTGCCGTAGTCCGCCGCCCAGCAGCCGGTGCAGTGGAGGTTGCAGGCGGAGGTGGGGTCCATCAAAATGGCCCAGGGAATGTTGCAGCCGTGTTCTGCCATGGCCTTTTCCTGGCGGGCAAAGCGATCAGGTTTACGTTGACAATGAAATTTTGGAAAAAGGTTTTCCGCACCCCAGCGTCAGGTCGGTCCACAGGCTTTTAATCAGCCGGTACCAGTTGTTGTCCGGGTTGTCGATGACCTTGTGAAACGCCGCCCGCTGGCTGGGGAACAGGTTGTCCTTGTCGAATTTGTCCGCCCAGCTGAGCAGGTTGGGCAAGGCCTTGTCCGGGTCCTCGTCCAGATAGTGGAGGATCTGCTTGGCTACAAAGGATTTCATGTTTTTTCCGGGAGGGTTTTTCGCTCATATCCAGCAATTTCTTCCTTTCTTTCATGGGTTTCAGAGACCAGGGCGGAGGGCCACAGCACCTTCGGGGAGAGGCCAGGCAAACCGCAATACAATCTCTAAAGATGTAGAATAATCGCATTATTTGACTTTTACCACACCTGTATACTATAATATTCCATGCTCTCTTCGCAAGGGCAGTTTTCTATTGGAATGTGGAATATACCACACCGCCGCGCAAGCCACGCCAAAAAGCCGCACTTTTTAAAAGGTTGTTTCCAACCTGGGAGGGAAAGACTATGGAAGAAAAAGAAAAAAAGCCGGACCGCCGGGTGCTAAAGACAAAAAAGGCCATTCGCAACGCCCTGGCACAGCTGCTGGCAGAAAAGCAACTGGAGGAAATCACCGTAAAGGAGGTAGCGGACACGGCGGACATCAACCGCAAAACATTTTACAATTACTATGCCGGCGTCCACCAGGTCATTGATGAAATCGAAAACGAGATCATCTCCACATTCGACCAGGCTATCCGGGAAGTGGACGCCCGCAGGGACATAAAAAACCCCTACACATTTTTTGAGAAGATCACTGCCATTCTCAACCAGGACTTGGATTTTTACAGTCATTTGTTCCGCATGCGCGGGAATTTGAGCCTATCCTACAAGATCACCACGCTGCTGAAAACGAACATACTGACGTCCTTCCTCCAGGAACATTCCTGCGACCCGCAGGAGGCGAGCTTTCTTTGTGGAGTACGCTGTGTGGGGAATGATGGCCGTGTATGAAAGCTGGTTCAACTCCCAGCGGAGCACGCCTTTGGAAGAGATCTCTCAAAAGCTGAGCGTGGTGTGCGTATATGGCCTGGCCGGGCTGCTGCGGGAGGACTCCTGACACGCCGGGGCGGATTACGTACTGTCCCGGCCCCCGAAGGGGCGGCGGCCTCAAAAAGCGCGGCGCAGCCTTTTTGCAGGGCCCGCTTCTCAATGCGGGAAACATAGCTGCGCGAGATGCCCAGGCGCTGGGCCACCACCCTCTGCGGCTGCGGGCGGCATCCCTCTAGGCCATAGCGCAGGCAGATGATCGTTCTTTCCCGCGGGGTGAGCACGGAGCGCACCAATCCGTAAAGCCGTTCGCTTTTCATCCGTGTGTCAATTTCCTCGATAATGGTGCCATCCACCGCCATAGTGTCCAGAATTGTGAGGGTGTTTCCGTCCTGGTCCGTGTCGATGGGTTCATTGAGAGAGATATCCTGGGCGGACTTTTTCCCGCTCCGGAAGAACATGAGGATCGTTCTCGATGCACCGGGAGGCGTAACTGGAAAGCCGTATCCCTTTACTGCTGTCGAAACTGTCAATGGCCTTGATGAGGCCAATCGTGCCAATAGAGATCCAGGTCCTCCTGGTCATCCTGCCGCGCATAATATTTTTTTGATGATGTGGGCAACCAGGCGCAGGTTGTGCTCGATGAGCTTCTGCCGGGCCGCCTGGCTGCCCTGGGCCATCTCCTCCAGACAGCGCTTTTCCTGGGCGGCGGACAGGGCCCGGGGAAAAGTGCCGCCGCCTGTGACATGGAGGAATAAAGAGAGGATCTGGGAGAAAAAATCGAAAAGCTGGAGGAGCATAAAACCACTTCCCTTCTGGAATCTCTGCTGCATTTTTATGTGGGAATGCACCGCAGCGTGCCAGTACACCCAGAAAAAAGCTCTCCTCCCCCTTTTTTTTCCCCGCATTGTGCTATACTGGTTGCCGCTGCTATCTGACAGCTGGAAATGCAGAACACATTGAAAAGGAGTGTTTTCTTATGAGTGAGACTAAGATTCCTGCCCGCAGCGAACTGGACCCCAGTTCACTTGGGCCACCACCGACCTGTTCCCCAGCGATGGGGCCTGGGAAGCTGAGATCCCGGAAATCCAAAAACTGATTGAACAGCTGAAAGCCTGCCAGGGCACCCTGGGCCGCAGCGCCCAGGATCTGCTGGCCTATTTGAAGCTGGGGACCAGTTCACCTTGAAGGCCGAGCCCTTCGCATGCTACGCCATGTACCAGAGGGACCAGGACACCCGGGACCCCCGGGCCCAGAAGATGAACGGCCAGATGATGAACCTGCTCATCCAGGCGGAGGAGGCCACCGCCTTTGCCACCCCGGAGATTCTGGAGATCCCCAGGAGGCCATGGACCGGTTTTTATCAGGAGGAGCCCGGGCTGGAGCACTACCGCCTGGCCCTCACCCGCATCCGCCGGCAGAAGGAGCACCCCTCTCCCCCAAGGAGGAGGCGCTGCTGGCCTCCGCCGGGAAGGTGAGCCAGTCCCCCAGCGACATCTACAAGAACCTCCACGACGCCGACTTGACCTTCGCCGACGCCGTGGACAAGGACGGCCGCAAGCATCCGTCACCCACGGCACCTTCATCCCCATGATGCAGGGCAGCGACAGGGTGCTGCGCAAGTCCGCCTTCGAGAGCTACTACAAGGGCTTCGACAGCTTTAAGAACACCTTCGCCGCCGCTTTGGACGGCCAGATGAAGCAGCTGCAGTTCTTCGCCGACGCCCGCAAGTACCCCTCCGCCTTGGCCGCCGCCTTGGACAAGACCGAGGTTCCGGTAGAATTTATCACAATCTGATCGCTGCCGTGCGGGAAAGCTTCCCCACCATGCACCGGTATATCCGCCTGCGCAAGAAGATGCTGGGCGTGGAGAAGCTGCACTATTACGATATCTACACCCCCATTGTGGCGGACCAGGACGAAACCATCCCCTTTGAAGAGGCCAAGAAGATGGCCTTGGAGTCCCTGGCACCTCTGGGGAGAGGACTACCTCTCCATGCTGAAAGAGGGCTTTGCGAACCGGTGGATCGACGTGTACGAGAACCAGGGCAAGCGCTCTGGCGCCTCTCTCTGGGGTGTACAGCTGCCATCCCTTCGTGCTGCTCAACTACACCGACACCCTGAACGACGTGTTTACCCTGGTGCATGAGATGGGCCACGCCCTGCACTCCCTACCTCTCTGCTAAGAACCAATCTGTCACCTACGCGGACTACGTCATCTTTGTGGCAGAGGTGGCCTCCACCTGCAATGAGTCCCTGCTGATGCAGCACCTGCTGGCCTCTACCCAGGACAAGAAGCGCCGGGCCTATCTCATCAATTACTTCTTGGAACAGTTCCGCACCACCCTGTACCGCCAGACCATGTTTGCCGAGTTCGAGCTGTGGTGCAGCCAGCAGGTGCAGCAGGGCATGCCCCTCACCGCCGAGCCTGTGCCAGAAGTACGGCGACCCTGTACCGCGAGTACTACGGTGAGGATGTTGTCCTTGACCCAGAGATAGCCTTGGAGTGGGCCCGCATCCCTCACTTCTATATGAACTTCTATGTGTATCAGTACGCCACCGGCTTTTCCGCGGCCATCGCTCTGTCCCATCGCATCTTAAAGAGGGGCGCCCCCGCGGTGCAGGATTACCTGGGCTTCCTCTCCGGCGGCTGCTCCACCGACCCCGTGTCCTTGCTGAAGGCGCTGGCGTGGACATGAGCACCCCTGCCCCGGTGCGGGATGCCCTGCAGCTGTTTGAAAGCCTCATCGGCGAGATGGAAACCCTGATGGCAGAGTAAGCCAAAATGACCCTGTTTGCATTTTTCTTCGAGCAATATTGCAAAACCACTTGACCTTTTATCGGATATTTGCTACAATAAACAGGCTTTCACATATGTGTCCTGGAAGGAAGGACAGTCCTATCCTGCAAAGAAGGTGTGGGCTTTCTTGTTCTGCCAAGACCAAATAATCACAAACGTGAGGAAAGAAGGAAAACAGCGATGAAAACCAAGAAGATTGCGTCCCTGCTGCTGGCAGGGCTCCTGGCTTTTGTCTGTGGCAGCCTGCGGACAGCAGCAGGCTGTTACCAACAACGACCAGGGAACCTCTTCAGACGTTTCTACAACGTCTGAAGCGAGCTCAGATCTGAGCTCCTCCCGCCGAGCCGGCCAGACCGGCGAGCGGCCCACCGAGCCCAGCGGCCAGCTGGTTATCGGCTCTATCAACCAGGTCATCAACGAGTTCTACGACACTGGGTTCTCTACCAGCGAGACCAACTACAACATGTACGATCTGATCCACGGCACCATGGACTCCGTGGTGTACACCAAAGAAGGCGAGTTCCAGTACAACGACACCGTTGTGGCCTCTCACGAGAAAACTGATAACGGCGACGGCACCGAGATCTACACCGTCTCCATCAACGACGGCCTGGTGTGGAGCGACGGCACCCCCCTCACCGCCAAGGACTACGTCTTCGCAGTGCTGCTGGAGAACAGCGACGAGATGGCCGGCGTGGACGGCTACCCCTGCAACGGCGGCTACTCCTATGTAGGCTATGATGAGTGGCTGGCCGGCACCGCCGACACTTTCGCCGGCGTGCATCTGGTGGACGACATGACCTACTCTCTCACCGTCAAGGCTGAAGAGCTGCCCTACCACTACGACATCACCTACGCCAGCCTCCGTCCCCGGCCCCTGCATGTGATCGCCCCTGAGTGCGATGTGGAGGACACCGAGAACGGCGCCACCATCACTGGCGAATTCACCACCGAGCTGCTTCAGGAAACCATCAACAACCCCGAAACCGGCTACCGGTACAATCCCAAGGTCACCTGCGGCCCCTACCTGTTCGAGAGCTTCGATGAGGCCAGCCAGCAGGCAACCCTGAAGGTGAACCCCGAGTTCGCCGGCGACTACCGCGGCGTGAAGCCCATGATCGAGACCCTGATCATCAAGACCGTGGTTTCCGACACCATGATGAACGAGCTGGAGAGCGGTTCTGTGGACCTGCTGTACAGCTGCTCCGGCGGCGAGACCATCAACGCCGGCCTGGACCTGGTGGAAGAGGGCTGCCGCCGACTCCACCTACATGCGCAACGAGTTTGGCCAGCTGCAGTTTGACTGCAGTGTGTTCCCCGACCAACTCTGAGAAGGTGCACCAGGCCTTTGCTTACTGCCTGGACCGCAACGGTTCGCCCGCCAGTACACCGGCGGCTACGGCTCTGTGGTGCACTCCTCCTACGGCCAGGCCCAGTGGGAGTACGCCGAGTCTGTGGACTGGATCAACGAGACCCTGAACACCTATGACATCAATGTGGATGCTGCCAAGCAGCTGCTGGAAGAGGACGGCTGGACCCTGAACGCGGACGGCACCCCCTACTCTGGCACCGGCACCCGCTACAAGGACGTGGACGGCGAGCTGAAGCCCCTGACCATCACCTGGTGCAACTCTGAGGGCAACCCTGTTTCCGAGCTGCTGGCCACCATGCTGCCCGAGACCATGGCCGAGGCCGGCATGGAGCTGCAGCCCACCACCACCGACTTCGCCACCCTGCAGAACGCCATGCTGCACTCTGCTGACACGCAGTACAACATGTACAACCTGGCCACCGGCTTCGCCACTGCCAACTCCCCCTGGTACTATTTCTCCACCGACGAGGCCTGGATGGGCAACTACAACACCAACTGGATTGCCGACCAGGAGCTCAACGATGCTGTGGTGCCCATGAAGAGCATCCCCTATGATGACCATGACGGCTGGCTGGAAGCCTGGCAGAACTTCATCAAGGTTTGGAACGAGAAGCTGCCCAATGTGCCCCTGTACTCCGACCAGTACTACGATTTCATCTCCCCCGCGTGCAGGGTGCTGGGATAACACCGCTACCTGGGGCTGGCAGAACGCGGTTCTGGATGCTTGGGTCACCGAGTAAGTGAAAAGCGAACGCGCATAAGCAAATAGTCCTGTAGAGAGCCCGGCGGGGCCCCTTTGCTGGGGTTCGCCGGCTCTTTAAAACAGAAATTATCGAGAAATGGGGGATTCAAGTGGGAAAAGGCAGATATCTGCTGAAGAGATTTATCTATATTGTGTTCGTTTTCTTCATCATTTCCATCTTGATGTTCTTTATCTATAAAATTATGCCCGGCGACCCCTGTGACCATGATGCTGGGCGACGCAAAGGCCAATATGAAGCCTGACGCCTTATCAACGGCTGTACGATCAAACTCAGGAAAACCTGGGCCTGAACGGCCCCTGATCGTCAGTACATCCGGTGGATCGGCAATATGCTCACCGGGAACTTTGGCTATTCCACCCAGTATAAGAAGGATGTCATCGACATGATCCGGCACCCCGATGCTGAACACTGTGATGCTCAACCTGGTCTCTATGCTGGTCACCTTCCTCATTGCTGTACCCCTTGGCATTGCCACCGCAGTGCCGCAAGAACGGCGTCTTCGACAAGACCATCCAGGTGGTCACCATTGTGGGCTACAGCCTGCCCAGCTTTATCATTGCCTTGCTGGCCATTTTCGCCTTTGCGGTGAAGATTCCCATCTTCCCCATCAGCGGCGTGCGCACAGCAGGCTTTGAGGGCAACGCCTTCCAAATGGCCCTGGATACCTTGTGGCACATGGCGCTGCCTGTTATCGTCATGTCCATTTCGGGCATTGGCAGCATCACCCGGTATGTCCGCGCCGCCATGATTGACGTGCTGCGCATGGATTACATCAAGACCGCCCGGGCCAAGGGCCTGCGGGAAAAGAGTGGTCATCTATGTCCACGCCTTCCGCAACGCCCCGATCCCCGTGGTGACCATTGCCACCGCCTGGGTGGTATCCCTGTTTGGCGGCTCCATCGTCATTGAGAACGTGTTCCTGTGGCCCGGCCTTGGCCAAACGCTGATCAACGGTCTGATGCAGCGGGACTTCTCTGTGGTGCTGACCATGCAGATGTTCTATGTGGTGCTTTCCCTGACGGGCAACGTGATTATGGACATTGCTTACACCATTGCGGACCCCAGAGTCCGGCTAGAAAACTGAGAAAGGAGGTCACCCAATGGCAAAGAAAAAAAAACTTTTCGGCAGCCGCAAATCCACGGCTGCGGCAGCTGCGCAGCGCATGGTGCTGGGCGGCCTTCCCCAGGAGGAAGAAAAGAGTTGATGCAAAGCCCTGTGCGCATGGTGGTACAGAGCTTTCTGCACGACAAGGTGGCCATGACGGGCCTTGTCCTGTTCCTGGTAATTTTCCTGTGCTGTATCGTCCTTCCCTTCTTTTTTACCCCATTGAACTGCACTATCAGGATGTGACCCAGTCCAATGTGGCGCCGGGCTTCGGCATGCTGAAGGTGCCCAGCCAGCTGCAGGGCAACGCCAAGATGATTTCCGCTGGCAGCACCTTCTCCGTAGCTATCGACGAGAACGGAAATGTGTACGAGTGGGGCACCTTCCCCACAGAGAAGCTGAAGAACATCCCCTCCTCTTCGGAGATGGGCAAGCTGACCCAGATCTCCGCCGGCCTGGACCATGTGCTGGCCGTAAACGAAAGGGCAAGATCTTCGCTTGGGGCAACGACCGCATGGGCCTGGCCAATGTGCCCGTGGAGCTGGAAGCGGCCCCCAGCCCATCAAGCAGATTTCCGCCGGTTACCAGATCTCTCTGGTCCTGACGGAAAGCGGGCGCCTGTATAACTGGGGCAGCGCCTATCTGATGAACATTTCCGTCCCCAGCGAGGTACAGGGCAACATTGCCAAATTTGATGACAACACCAACATTGTCATGGCCTTGACCAACGACGGCGAAGTGGTGCCCTTTCCAACAAGGCCTCTTCCTTCACCAATGTGCCTGAAGACATTCAGGGGGACGTGGTGGACATTGCCCTGACCGACGAGAGCGCCGCCGCCCTCACCAGCGACGGGCGGGTGCACACCTGGGGCAACAACGTAAACCACTCCATGGACGTGCCCGAGGACATCCAGGGCCGGGTGACAGCCCTCTCTGCGGGGCGCTACCACTACACCGCCATTTTGGATGACGGCACGGTGGCCTCTTGGGGGACAACACCTTTGGCCAGGACCAGGCCCCCATCTGAACGGCAAAGCCGCCTCTGTTTCCGCTGGATATTACAGCAGCTACGCGATTATGGAGGACGGCAGCGCCAAGGGCTGGGGCCTGGACGGCTACCTGATGGGCACCGACAATCTGGGCCGCGATGTGTTCCGCCGCCTGATTGTGGGCGGGCGCATGACCATGACCGTGGGCGCCATCGCCGTGATTATTTCCACCTTCATCGGCGTGATTGTGGGCGGCGTCTCTGGATATAAGGGCGGCAAGCTGGACAACCTGCTGATGCGCTTGACGGAGATCGTCTCCTCTGTCCCCTTCCTTCCCTTCTGTATCATTCTTTCCAGCATTTTGGGGAATTCCATCTCTGAGATGCAGCGGATTATCCTCATCATGTTCATTCTGGGCCTGCTCTCCTGGCCGGGCATTGCCCGGCTGGTGCCGCGGCAGCGTGCTGGCAGAGCGGGAGCAGGAGTTTGTCACTGCAGCCAAAGCCCTGGGCGTGAAAGAATTTGGCATCATTTTCCGGCACATCCTGCCCAACATCATCACAGTCATCATTGTCAACGCCACCCTGGACTTTGCCACCTGCATGCTGACAGAGTCTTCCCTGTCCTTTATTGGGTTTGGCGTGGCAGAGCCCAACGCCACCTGGGGCAACATGCTCAACGGCGCCCAGAACGGGCAGGTCATTGAGAACTACTGGTGGCGGTGGGTGTTCCCTGTCCATCGCGCTGGGCATCTGCACCATCAGCATCAACTGCGTGGGCGACGGCCTGCGTGATGCCATCGACCCCAAATCGAAAGAGAGGTGAGCGCTGTGAGCTTATTGGAAGTGAAGAACCTACACACCTATTTTAAGACCAAGAAGGGCATCGTCAAGGCTGTTAACGACGTGACCTATTCCCTGGACGCCGGAAAAACCCTGGGCATTGTGGGGGAATCCGGCTCTGGAAAAAGCGTTTCTGCCATGAGTATCCTAAAGCTGCTGGACGGAAACGGCTATATTGAAAGCGGAAGCATCACCTTTGACGGCAAGGACATTTTGCAGTGCACGGACAAAGAGATGTACCACATCCGGGGCAATGAAATCTCTGTAATTTTCCAGGAGCCCATGACCTCTCTGAACCCGGTGTTCACCGTGGAGCGGCAGATTGGCGAGACCCTGCAGATCCACCAGAACATGACCAAGAAAGGAGGCCCGGGAAAAGGCTGTGGACCTGCTGGCCGATGTGAAGATCCCCAACCCAGAGCGGGTGGCAAAGCAGTACCCGTTCCAGCTTTCCGGCGGCATGCGCCAGCGCGTGATGATTGCTATGGCTCTGGCCTGCAAGCCCAAGCTGCTGATCGCGGACGAGCCCACCACCGCCCTGGATGTGACCATCCAGGCCCAGATTCTGAAGCTGATGAACGACTTGAAGGCCCAGATGGGCACCTCGATCCTGTTCATCACCCACGACCTGGGGGTCATCCACGAGATGGCCGACGAGGTGGCCGTGATGTACTGCGGGCAAATTGTGGAAAAGGCGCCGGCGCGGACCATCTTCCACGACGGCACCTACTCCCACCCCTACACCGAGGGCCTGATGACCTCGATTCCCCAGCTGAACACCCCGAAGGGGGAAAAGCTGGACGCGATTCCCGGCTCTGTACCCAACCCCCTGTACCTGCCCCAGGGCTGCAAATTCGGCCCCCGGTGCAAGTACTGCACCAAGCGCTGCGAGGAGGCGGAGCCTCCCTGCAGGAGGTGGAGCCCGGCCATGTGGTACGTTGTTTCTATGCGGAAAAGGCGGTGAGAAAAGAACATGGCGAATGAGATGAAAACACAGGCACCCGTGGAACAGGACGCCGCCCAGCCCGTGGTGGATGGGAAGAAGGTGCTTCTGCGCCTGCGGGATGTAAAGCAGTACTTTCCTGTAAAGAGAACCAAGCTGCGGGAAAAGCAGCGCTATGTGCGGGCCAACGACGGCATCTCCCTGGATATTTTCGAAGGGGAGACTTTGGGCCTGGTGGGCGAGAGTCCGGCTGCGGCAAGTCCACGCTGGGCCGCACCATTTTCAGCTGTACCCCCCAGAGCCACGGGGACATTCTGTTTTACAAGGACGGGAAGGCCATCGACTTAAAGAAGCTCTCCTATGAGGAGATGCGGGTGCTGCGCAAGGACCTGCAGCTGATTTTCCAGGACCCCTACTCCTCCCTGAACCCTCGGATGACCGTGGGGCAGATTATTGGAGAGGGGCTGACCTCCCACGGGATCTTCAAGCGGGGAGACCCGGCCATGAAGGAGTACATCATGAAGGTGATGGAGGACTGCGGCCTGGCCAGCTATATGTTCAACCGCTATCCCCACCAGTTCTCCGGCGGCCAGCGCCAGCGCATCGGCATTGCCCGCAGCCTGGCCCTCAGCCCCAAGTTCGTGGTGTGCGACGAGGCCGTTTCCGCCCTGGACGTGTCCATCCAGTCCCAGATTTTGAACCTGCTCTCCGAGCTGCGTGAAAAGGCGGGCCTGACCTACCTGTTCATCACCCACGACTTAAGCGTGGTAAAGTACATCAGCGACCGCATCTGTGTGATGTACCTGGGCAACATGGTGGAGTTGGCGGAATCGGAAGATCTGTTTGCCCACACCTATCATCCCTATACCGAGGCTTTGCTCTCTGCCATTCCCACCACGGAAGAGGACAATGGCGGGCGGGGAGCGCATCCTGCTGGAGGGGGATATCCCCAGCCCCTGTAAACCCGCCCAGCGGCTGCAAATTCCACACCCGGTGCCGCTATTGCCAAGAAAAGTGCAAGAATGAGGTCCCCGAGTGGAGAGACATGGGCAACCACCACTATGTGGCCTGCCACTTCCCGCTGGATTCAAAGAAGGTTGACGCCTATGTTCTTTCGCAAAAAGGTCAACCGGCTGGTGGATATTAAGAAGGCGGAGGAACGCTTTCAAAAGACGTGGAGAAAACGCCCTTGGAAAGAAGGACCGGCTTGCCATGATTCTGGCGGCGCTGATCGTCTTTGTGCCAGCGTTTCTGCTGGTGCTGGCAGTTTTCGGCCTGATCTTGTATTTCTTCTTCTTCCGGTTTCTGTAATATTGACACACGCTTTCCTTTTTTGTAGAAAGGCCCCCAGCAGTTTTGCTGGGGGCCCTTCTTGCGCCTGTCGAGACTTTCTCCTCCGAAAAAGGGGAGGTGCTGCGTATGCGCAGCACCTCCCCTTCCCAAATAGAGCTATGGGCAATTACATTTATAGATGGCCTCGGGGGACAGGATTTCAAAGCCGTTGGCGTGCAGGGCCTCGGCGGCCTTCTGGCCGTTATCCAGGCGGATGATGACGTAGGCCTTGCCCTTGTCCCGGCTGATGAAAGCGTACATGTACTCCACATCGAAGCCCTCGTTGGAGAGCAGCCGCACCGCCTTGGAGAAGGCGCCGGGCTTGTCGTCAATGCCCACCGCGATAACCTTGGTGAGGGTAACGGTCATGCCGTGGGCTTTCAGGGCCTCCACGGCCTCCTTGGGCTTGTCCACGATGACACGCAAAATGCCAAAGTCCGGGTATCGGCCACGGAAATGGCGCGGATGTCGATGTTGGCCTCTGCCAGCACCTCGGTGACCTCCGCCATGCGGCCGGGCTTGTTCTCGATAAACACAGAAAAGCTGTTGGATCTGCATACAGTCACGTCCTCTCCTGAAGATAGCCCCTGGCGGGGCATTTATTTCTTAGTTCTATTATAGCAGAGGAAACCTGGTTTGTCGATACGGGTTTTCCGCAGCAGGCCCCAGGTTTTTCCCCGCGCCGCTTACACTTCCCTGCCCCCAGGCTGGAAGAACCCTCTACGGGGACAGGCCCGGAAGCAGGAAGTTCTCTTTGCCAACACACAGCGTTCCCCCCGCTTTACTTCGCCCTCCTCCACCTGCCGGTGCGGTACTCGAAAAAAGCTGATGAGGTAATTCACCAGCCAGCCCACGGGCACGGCCATCCACACGAACTGGATGCCGAACCGGGGGCCAGGGTCACACCAGCACCACCCGCAGGCCCAGATTCACCAGATTCGCCACGGTAAAGAGGGTCATGTCCCCGGCGCCTCGCAGCACGCCGTCGGAGATCATCTTCAAGCCGATAAGCACATAGAACCAGCCCATGAACCGGGTGCAGGCCATACCCGTCTCAAAGGCCACCGCAGAGCCCCCGTCCTCCATGAACAGGGAGATCAGCGGCCGGGCCAGCAGCTGCACCACCCAGGCAGAGCGCCGCCGCGATGGCGAACACGATGCCGTAGCTGGCCCGGTAGCCGGCCTTGACCCGCCCGGCTGGCCCGCGCCCAGATTTTGGGCCGTGTAAGAGGAGATGGCGTTGCCCATGGCGCCTCATGGGCACGATGCACACGCTCTCATGCGCATGGCCGCCGAATAGCCCGCCAGCATTTGAGAGCCGAAGCTGTTCACCACGGACTGGACCAGCATCATGCCGATGGACACGGTGGACTGCTGCAAAATGGAGGGCAGGGCCACCTTCGCCATGTTTTTCAGCTCTCCACATCGAAAAGCGGCCGGAAAGGCTGCCCGGATAGGCTTTCAGCTCCTTCAAAAAGATACAGAAGGACAGCACCGCGGGAAATGCCCTGGGCACGATGAGGGTGGCCCAGGCCGCCCCGCCACGCCCATTTGCAGAGGCCACCATGTAGATATCCAGGGCCACGTTGAGCACGGAGGAGAAAATGGCAGTACAAAAAGGGATGCGGGAGCGCCCCAGGGCGTTGAACATGGAGGACAGCACGTTGTACATGAACAGGAAGGGCAAGCCCAAAGTAGATGTTCAGGTAAGGTGGTGGCGTCATCCAGGATGTTTTCGGGGTGCGCAGCAGCACCATGATCTGGCGGCTAGGGGAGCCCAACCCCGCCCAGCTTAAGGAGGCTGATGCCGAGGAAGGAAAGCAGCGCCGTAGAGACCGAACTTCATGCGGGCATACTCCCGGCTGCCAAAGGTTCCGGCTGATGACCGAAGCGCCCACTCCCCGCCGATGGCGATGGAGATAAACACGTTGGTCAGCGATAGTAGAGGCGCCCACCGCCGCCAGAGCCTCCCTCCCCCACCAGGCGGCCCACAATGGCAGAGTCCGCCATGGTGTACACCTGCTGGAAGAGTTGCCCAGCATCATGGGCAGCGCGAAATCAACAGCGCCGCGAATGGGGCGCTTGCGTATCAGGTATTCTTTTTTCCATTCCTTGCGTTCCTTCCTTCCCCAGTCTCCTGCAACGGCGCAGGAACTTACGATTCTATGAAATCAACCGTATTATACCTGAGGAAGAAGGCTTCCGTCAAACAGGGGGCTCACAGCTTGCGCCGGTCGATAACGCGCTTGGCCTTGCCCTCGCTGCGCTCGATGGACTTGGGCTCTAAGAGGGTGATCTTGGGCGATGTTCAGGGTGGAATGGAGGGCATCCGGCAATGGTGCGCTCCACCGCTCCAGGCGCTGCGGACCGTGTCGGAGAACATGCTTTCGTTCATCTCCACCTGCACTTCCAGGGTGTCCAGGTTGTTCTTTGGTCCACGATCATGCGGTAGTGGGGTCATGCCCAAATCCAGCAGCACGTACCTCGATCTGGGAGGGGAACACGTTGATGCGCCGGATGATGAGCATGTCATCGGTGCGCCTTGGGCTTGGTCATCCACGGTGCAGCGGCCGCAGGCGCATTTCATGGGTGAGGGGCCGGTTGTCGGGTGCGGTAGCGGATGAGGGGCAGGGCTTGCTCTTTGCCGATGCAGGTGAACACCAGCTCCCCGCTTCTTCCCCATCAGACGGCTGTTCGCCGTGACGGGGTCGATGATCTCCGGGTAGAAGAAGTCCTCTTGGACGTGCATGCCGCCTGCTCCCTCGCACTCGCAGGAGGACGCCGGGGCCCGCAATCTCCGAAGGCCGTAGATGTCGAAGGCGCGGATGGCCAGGGCCTTTTCAATCTCCCGGCGCATTTCCTCGGTCCAGGGCTCGGCGCCAAAGATGCCGATGCGCACCCGCAGGCTCTCGGGTCGATGCCCTTTCCCGCACCGTCTCGCCGATGTACATGGCATAGCTGGGGTGCAGGCCAGGATGTCGGAGCCGTAATCCTGCAGAATCTGCACCTGGCGGCTGGTGTTGCCGGAGGAGACAGGGGATGACTGTGGCGCCCATCTTCGGCGCCGTCGTGCAGCCCCAGGCCGCCGGTGAACAGGCCGTAGCCATAAGAGACGGGATAAAGTCCTCGTGGGTGCCGCCGCAGCCCACAATGGCCCGATGCCGCGCTGCGGGCCCAGATATCCAGGTCGTTCTGGGTGGCCCACCACGGTCTGCTTGCCCGTGGTGCCCGAAGAGGCGTGAACCCGGGCCAGGTCATCCCGGGGGACGGCGATCAGGCCGAAGGGATAGGTCCCGCAGGTCCTGCTTGGTGGTGAAGGGCAGCTTGGTAAGGTCATCGATGGAGCGGATATCCTCGGGCTTCAGGCCCATCTCGTCGAACCGCTTTTTGTACAGGGGCACATTTTCATAGCAGCGCTTGACCATGTCCCGCAGCCGCTGGGACTGGATCTCCCGCAGGGTTTCCCGGGAGGCGCATTCGATTTCCGGCTCGTAATAGTTTGGCATAGGTGAACTGTTCCACTTTCTCTGCTGTATTTCACTCCGGGGGAAGCCCCGACGGCTTTTACAAAGGCAGGCTTGCGCCTGCCCGGCAGCTAGGCCTGCCAGCCCAATTCAAAAGGCCTTCCTGTTCATTTCCAAGAACTTGGGCGGAACGCAGCGCTCCACAGCGGAGAGCCACGCCTCCTTTTCCCCCGCCCAGGCGCTGTGCCATGGCGCCGATGAGCACCACGTTGACCGCCTTCTGGGAGCCAGCCTCTTCCGCCAGTTTCAGGGCGTCCACCGCCAGGACGTTGACGCCCTTTTCCTCCATTTCAGAGAGCAGGCCCTGGGGATACTCTTTTTCCCCGGTAACCACGGGCATGGGGTCGATCTTCTGGGTGCTGGTGACCACGGTGCCCCCACCTTCAAATAGGGCAAGGAACCGGGCGGCCTCCAGCTGCTCGAAGCCAGACCACATCGGCCTCGCCGGTTTCGATAACGGGGGAATAGACCTTGTCCCCATAGCGGACATAGGTGACGACGGAGCCGCCCCGCTGGCTCATGCCGTGGACCTCGCTGACTTTTACATCGAAGCCCTGGTCCATCATGGCATCGCCCAAAATACGGCTGGCAAGCAAGGTGCCCTGCCCGCCCACGCCGACAATCATAACGCTTTTGTTCATAAATATCACCTTCGGTGTTGAAATGGTAGTTTGAAAAAGAGTGACCGCGAAGCGGCGTGAAAGTTTCGTCCACCTTTTCAAAGGGGCCGCAACGTCCTGGGACGTTGCCCAGCGGCCGACCAAGGCGGCAGGCGAGACCTCTGACGACATCTTCGATGCCACAAGGATCTCAACCGCAGGGCTGGGCGGTATTTCAAAGTGCAGTGCCTCGCGCGCCTCGCTCCCAGGGCTACGCCTGCGGCGCATGCGCCCCGTGCGTTGCATCTTCTTCCACCGCTCCCGGCCGGTTTAAGAAACAGGCCGCGAGACGCTGTCTCGCGCTAAGCCTTTTGAAAAGGCTTGAGCGAAACTTTCATGCGCCTTCGGCGTTTTTAGCCGATGGCCCCCCTTTGGGGCACAGGCCTACACACGCCGCAGCCCACGCACTGGGTGCCGTCGATGACAGCCTTGCCCTCCCGATAGCTGATGGCCGGGCAGCCGATGCCAAAGCAGGCCTTGCAGCCGATGCACTTGTCCTGGTCCACAGAAAGGGGCGGGTTGTGCTTGACGTATTTCAGCAGGGGCGCAGGGGCGGCGGCTGATGATCACCGAGGGCTCCTCGGCG
>VOFI01000775.1_pt1 | contig 27071 bp, 34 predicted proteins | sample 5384131 | NCBI WGS metagenome assembly VOFI01 (sample SAMN12384728, study PRJNA508395) | human gut metagenome | isolation source: healthy gut H | host: Homo sapiens | reverse complement strand
CTCATTGCTTCGTTAGTTACGTATTGCTGGTGAAGACCAAGCAGCGGCTGGTGCGCTTCATCGCCCGCGAGTTCGGTCTGAACTCCGTCAGCCGTTATGCGGACGTCTACGACGACCTTGTGTTTTACCTGCGGACGCTTGACCATCCGCAGATCATCCTCGACGAGGCGGGCGACCTGGTGTATGAAGCGTTCCTGGAGATCAGGCCGCATGGAACGGCAGGAGGGTTGCTGCTCGTGGTATCTGATGGGGGCCGACGGCTTCAAGGCCAAGCTGGAGCGCGGCATCGAGTTCAAGACGGTAGGGTTTGCCGAGATCCGGAGCCGCTGCGGCGACAAGTACAACAGCATCACGCCGCCCGAGGGCGACGAGCGCCGGAAGTTCCTGCTCGGCCAGGCCATGATGATCGCCCAGGCGAACACTCCGGAGGGCACGGATTTCCGGCAGATCGCCCGTCGGAGCAACGGCAGCCTGCGTCGGGTCCATTCGCTGATCACCAAAGGAGAGGAGGTATAGTCATGCGGGCCTATTCACCCTCGGAGATCGAGAATCTGAATATCCCGGAACTTCCGCTGGACGGGGAGTGGGAGGCCGCCTTCGGCCGCCCCTCCCGCTTCGAGCGCTGGTTCATCGACGGAGAGTCGGCCAGCGGTAAGAGTACGTTCGTCATGTTGTTAGGCAAGAAACTCTGTGACTATGGGCGTGTCGATTACGTGAGTCTGGAGGAGGGTGCAAACCTCTCGTTCAAGAAACGGATCAAGCGGCTCGGGATGAAGGATGTCGCAGGGAAATTCAAGGTCGTGACGGGGCTGACGGTGGCCGATCTCGTCGCACGGTTGGAGCGGCCCAAGAGTGCGAATTTCGTTATCATCGACTCGGTGCAGTACCTCGACGTGCGGAGTTTCGACCGATTGAAAAAGGAGCTGTTCGACCGTTTTCCGCGCAAGTCGTTCATCCTCGTGTCGCAGGTTTACAAGGGGCGGCCGAAGGGCAAGATGGCCGACGACATCCGCTTCGACTGCGGCGTGAAAATCCACACCAAAGGCTACCGGGCATATTGTCAGGGGCGCTATACCGACGACGCGGAGGCGTACTTCACCATTTGGGAGGAGGGCGCCGCGAAATATTATCTGACCGAATAAACAACCATATCCGCCATGACCTACAAACGATTCTACAAGCTATTCAACCGTCTGCCGCTCCACGACGACGAAATGAAGGAGCGCCTGGTGCAGCAGTACACCAACGGCCGGACGTCGAGTCTGCGGGCCATGTCCACCGCCGAGTACGACGCCCTGTGCGACGCGCTGGAACGTTCGACGGCCGACCCGCAGCACGAACTCCGGAAAAAGAAACGGTCGGCGGCGCTCCGCTTGATGCAGCAGCTCGGCATCGACACGACGGACTGGCCGCGGATCAATGCCTTTTTGCCGGGACCGCCGGATCGCCGGAAAGGAGTTCGGTGCGCTGACCCTGCCGGAGCTGGACGTGCTGGCCTTGAAACTCCGCGCGATCCAACGCAGCGGCGGGCTGAATCCCCGGCCGGAACGGCCGACCGGACAGGCCGAGCAGCCCCGGCCGCAGATAATCTACATGCCGCTCGGCGGACTTCCTAATTGACAACGCATTATGAAATCGAATCCTTACGCAGACCTGCGAATCGACAATCGGGCCGACCTCCCGGCCCCGTGGTACGATTACCCCGTATTACAGTCGGGCGAATACAGAACCGAAATTCTCTACACCAACGGCCGCGATTATGTAAAAGTCCATATCGGGCAACAGGACGGCGTCTGGGTGGCCGCTACGACCTGGATGATCGGCGGATCGAGCCGCGGATGCCATCCCGGCCGGAAATGGGGCGAGTTCGCCTCGGAACAGAACGCTCTGCTGTGGGCGTTCGGCGAATTGCTGGCCGAAGGGCGTGCTGCCTCCGGCCGCGATCAAGACCGTAAAAGCACGCATTTTCGAGATCAGACAATACAAACTGTTTTAACGATGGACGATCAATTATATTTCGAGCAGTGTCTGTTGGCCTCGCTGGAACGATTCGGGTTCACCATAGACCGACAACTAAAAATGGCGCGGGGCATTGCGTATTTCGCCACGCTTCACTCCGCATTCTCTGTTCAAATAGGGTTCGAACTATGTTTGGACGGCATTCGATTTACCGTCACTCTTCATTCGCTCTCTTTTTATGAAAGGCTTTCCTTATCGGCATTTGATGCGTTATCCGCCGAAAGCGGATATAATCATTCCGATGATATTACGAGCTATTTTCAACTACCTGGGCGATGAACTTGCCCGAAATTTCGAAACCAAATCAATTCTTAAACATTACAGCAATGAACGACAACGAAGTGAAAACAGTACAGATGACCGCCGAGGAAGCGGCGCAGTACGCGGCATTCAAAGCCGAGCAGGAACGGAAGGCGGCAGCCGACAAGGCCCGGAAGGACCGCAAGGTTTACGGTCAGATGGTGGACGAGGAGATCGAACAGGCCCTCCCGATGCTCCGGGAGCTGAGCGGCGACATCCGCACGGTCAAGGAGCAGGTGCTTGACAATTTCCGGCAGATCCTCGACATGAAGGCCGACGTGCTGAAACGGACGAAGGACGGGCAGAAAAGCCACACGTTCACCAATTCGACGGGCGACAAGCGCATCACCATCGGACGGTGCGTCGTGGACGGCTGGCGCGATACAGTCGAGGACGGCATCGCCATCGTGAAGGAGGCCGTCATGGGTCTTATCAAGGACGACGAGACGAAGGCGATGATCAACCAGATCATGCGGCTTATTGCCCGCGATCAGAACGGGAACCTCAAGGCGAGCAAGGTGCTTCAGCTCGACACGCTGGCCGAGGAGCTGCACAACGAACGGCTCAACGAGGGTATCGCCATCATCAAGGAATCCTATATTCCGAACCTGTCGAAAACCTATATCCGCGCGGAATGGAAAGACGACAACGGCGTCTGGCGGTACGTCCCGCTGGGCATGACCGAGGCATAACAGCCCCGGTCGCGCGGGGGGGGGTAATGTAAACAACCCGCCTGCCGGAGTGCGACAAAGCGGGTCGAGTGATTAAAGAAAGCCACTACAAAAATAATCACAAAACCTGCCAAAGCAATGGGTAAGCACCACATAAATACACTCCGGCGCATCCGTTTGGTCCTCGACATCGTGGAAAAGCACTACGAGCCGGGGAACAATGCGAAGAACTACTACAAAGTCTGGGAGCGGTACGTGAATCCCGTTTACCCGTGCTGTTACCGGACGATGCTCAGCTATCTGAAGACTCCCGCGAACGAATTTTGAAAGGACTGGAGCCAACCGATGACAAACGGCAACTGAAACTCTTTTAAGTGACAAAATGGAAGCGAACATCAAAACGATTCTGCTGGCCGTCCAGCAACGGCTGGCCGAGCGGGTCCCCGAGCTGGCCTATATCGACAAGAACTGGGGACAGCTCGACTACGAGGCGCCTCCGGTCAAATGGCCCTGTGCGCTGCTCGATATCGACGAGGTTCCGTTCTCGCAGATCGGCGGAGGCGGACAGATTGCCGACGGGGTGACCGTGGAGATTCTGGCGGCGAACCTGCGGCTGGTCAGTTCGTCGGCCGCCGCACCCCGCAAGGCCGATGCCTATCTGCTTATCGAGCTGCTCGACAAGATTCACTCGGCCCTCCAGCGCTTCACCGACGGAACGTTCGGCCCGATGTTCCGCACGCAGATCAAGAAGATCGCCGCGGTCCGTGCGGGCGAATGTTACAAGGTCCTCTACCAGACCGCCTACACCCTGCCCGGCGTGCAGGAGGGGCAAAGCGCCAAACTGCCGCCATCGTCCATCCGTCTGGAGATGAAATGATCCGACGAAAGAAGGGAGCCGCGAGGCCCCCTTCTTCATTTGATCCGGCTCTGCATGTATGCCTTGAGACGTGCGATGATCTTCGCCGCAGACGACGCCTGGGCATTTGAAAACCCCCGGCCGCGCCCGGCCCGTCCGCCCGTATTGTGTACCTCCGCATAGGGCACTTTTGCGTTGCCCGCCGTCCATACGACCTCCTGCGGGGTCGCGCGGGCGATGCGGACGCTGTTCATCAGGGCGGCGGAATCGATCATGAGCGACCCGCGCCGCCGCGTTCCTGCCTTGTCCTTCGCCAGCGGCCAGGGGCGTGCCGTCGAATCCCTTCTTCCGGAAAGCCCCTTTGAAATAAGACACTCCGGTCATGGCTGCGATGTCGGCGACGTCCTGCATGTCGATCCGCGTCTTGTCGAGTATTTGTTTCGGTATCATTGCGGTTTGTTCAAAATTCACTATATTTGCATCGAAGCGCGCAGCGCCGGGGATGAATCATCCCGGCCAACCCTCGCGGATGACGGGGGCCGGGCGAGTCCGGGCACAATACGGCGGCGGGGCGTGTCAATCCGAAGCGGATCGGTAGCACCGGGACCTCAACCCGTTGAAACAGCACGGGCGACTACCAGGAACCGGGCTGCGAAGCACAGGGGAGCGTTAAAAGGCTCCCCTTACTTTTTTACCAGCAGCCCGCGCCGATACTTGAGCCGGGGATCTTTCTCCGGTGCCATCTTCCCACCGCTTCTGGTCGTCGGGCGGATGGCTATTTCGAACCACGTCCGGACGGCGAGCGTCTTTCCGTTCTCGATCCGGCACACGACGTTGATCGCCTTGTCGCGGTAAAAGCGGATGTAGTTCAGACAGTCGAACACCTTACCGTCGTAATTGTTCAGCCATACCTCGTCGGGCTGCCGCAGGACCTCGGCGATCACGTCGAGCAAAGGCACGCGCGCCGCGGTGTATTTGCCCGACGTATGCGTTGCGAACGTTCGCTCGGGGAGTTCTATCGTTTTGCCGGAGAAGTCCGTAAAACGGCCGTTTTGGGCGAACCATCCCGCAGGATCGCCCGTGAACGGGACGAACTCCCGTGTTGCGGCCGCCAGCCGCTTCCCGAACGACGGCAGCCCGTAATGCTGGCAATGGAGTTTGCCGAGAAGCGAGGCCGCCCGGTCGGGGAATTTGCGGATGTACATTTGATTCGCCGTGAAGATCTCAGCCGTCTCGGCCCGGTTCACGCCCCAGCCCTGAGCCGTCGTCCGCTTCCATTCGGGGCTTGTTAGAAACGCCTGCATCTTCTTCTGCTCCTCGCCGAAATCCCCTTCGAACTCGTCGGCCATGATCGCCTCCACCCGGCAGCGGCAGTTCCAGTCGTTCGGCGGAAAGATCTTCCGCCATGCCGGATCGGACGCCGGGAGCGTCAGTCCGTCCAGCGCGGCATGGGACGGTCGCACCTGTCCGTCGCCTGCGGTACGATAGACCCAATAGGGAAAAAATATCGGCCCGCCGCCGGAGCTGTCGGTAGTTGCTCGCCGCCTCGGCGACCTGCACGGCCGTGCGGTACTCCGTGCGCTGCCATCGGTCGTTGAACGTGCGCGTGATCTCCGCGGCCCGGGCTTTGAACTCGTTATAGCTCTTTGCTTTCACGGAACGCCTGGTTCAGCTCCTGCACCTCGGCGAGCGTCTTGGCCGCGGAGAAGTGGAACAGGTTTTGTTCGAGGGCCGCCGTATATACGTCGTCCGGCACGTCGTATTCGACGGCCGCCTCGACCGTTCCCGAGGTGTGTGCGAATACGGTTCGAACGGCCTTCAAAAGGTCGGAGGCGATGTATTCGAACAGTTCGGCGTCCCAGTAGTCAGACTTCCCGGCCGCCACGCGCCCGACGAGCGCCTCGTCCCGCGGCGTGAGGGATTCTCCATCGGATGCCCCGTCCTGCGGGGCCTCCGCGAAAAAAGCGTGTCCGTCCGCACCGTCTTCCGTACCTTCCCCATCCTGCCGCTCCCCGTCGCCGCCGGGCGGAAGGAGCCCCTGCTGCTTCTTGCCGATCACGGCGATTCCGAACGTGTCCCGAATCCACTCCGGATCGACGTCGTAATTCTGGGACGCCTCGTAAGTCATCTTCCAGAGTTTCTCCAGGTCCACCTCCTTGGTGATCTCCAGCCGCAGGCCCGGTTTGAGGAAGCCGATGGCGGCCAATGCCGGGAGAATCTTCCGGTTGAAGGAGGACTCGATCAGCCGTTTGTCGGCCTTCACGACGGCCTCCATGAGCTTGGTGCTACTCTCCTCCTTCGAACGGTTGCCGTTCTCGGTGTCCTGACCGAGCACGGCCGCCAGGTTGAGCAGCGAGAGCTGCTGGTCGCAGGTCGAAATGAGATTTTTATAGACATCGCCGTTCGTGGCTACACCTTGTGCGAACTCGAAATCCTCCGTCGTGTCGATGATGAAATAGGCCGCCGATCCGATCTCGCGCATCATCGTTTCGGCCCGCTCCAGCATTTCGTCGTCAGTGGTGTTCGTCTTCATGACGCGCGGAGGTATGCCGAATATCTCGCACAGCTCACCCAGCAGGAGAGGGGCGAACTTCTTGATCAACACATACGGCACGGCCTTGTTGAGCAGCCCGAGGTCGCATTTGCGCGGGTAGATCTCGACGAGCCAGCGGCCGAACTCCGGCAGAAGTCGATAATCCACCGTCTCCGAACCTTCGGCGTCGGGGTAGAATTTCCCGACTTCGGGCGACACGTTCTCACGCGGCACGAGGTCGGCCACGACCGTTCCGGCCGGATCATAGTCGAACTCGATGAGCGAGTGGTTGAAAAACTGCGCTTCGACGATCAGTTCGACGAGGTCCTCGTACAGGCCCGAATCCTTGAACTTCTGCGTCTCGGCCTCGTCCTTGCGGCCGTTCATCTTCAGTTCGAACTCCGCGCCCTGGCTTTTGCCGATGCGGAGAACCGACACCTGCGAGGTCATCAGCGCATCGTCGATCACCTCCGAGAAAAGCCGTTGCAGCAACACCTGCTTCGGTTCATAGGTACTCGTCGCCTGCAGGCGGGCACGCTTCCAGTCGGCGATGTCCTTGCGGGTCACGGATTCCTGCCGCCTGATGACGCGGCGAATGATCCGCGCATCGTTCCGGCGAGCGGGCTTTCTTTCCATCTTGGCGGCTGCCTCCGCAGCGGCTGCCGCCTTTGTTTTATATCCGATCTTTTTCATTAGAACGAGTGTCTGAATTTAGAGTTGGAGCCGCAGCGCATCTTGATCCGGACTTCGCCTTTCTCGTCGGTCAGCAACGGCAGACTCGGGGTGCGCGTCCCCGCGGCCACGCCCTCCAGGTATTTGATGACACGGTCATAGCGCTCCTTCCATATCTCATATATGGTTTCGACGTTCGACAGTTTGATAAGGTTCCACACGGTGACGATCTTGGTGTTTTCCAGAACGAGCGCATTGCGCTCGGAACCCTCCGCCGCGAAAATCCGGTCCGTGTCGTAACGCGGCCGCAGATAGGAGCGCACCTCCTCGACGGCGGCTTCGATGGCTTGCAGTACGATCTGCTCGTCGCCCTCGGTGATCTCCTCGACGATATGGGCATACATGTGGCTTTTCAGTTCTTCCGGTGTCAGATACATTGTCCTATTGATTTTACCACCTGCGGCTGGCCCGATGGCCCACCGCATAGCGGTTGTTGGTTTGACGAGCCGCGTGGCTCAATATCCATATTGCCCCTTCCAGGGCGTCTGGAGCGTCATCTTGATTTTTTCGATGGCTTGCAGCACGATCTGCTCGTCGCCCTCGGTGATCTCCTCGACGATATGGGCGTACATGTGGCTTTTCAGTTCTTCCGGTGTCAGATACATTGTCCTATTGATTTTACCACCTACGGCTGGCCCGATGGCCCACCGCATAGCGGTTGTTGGTCTTACGCACGGAGTTGCTCAGTTTCCATATCGCCCCCTCCAGCGCATCCGGGGCGTCGTCGTGAATTTTGCTGCCTTTCTCGAAGCAGAGGAGCTGCTCGACGAGGACCCGCATTCCCTGCGAATCTCGCTCCAGCTCGTTGAAGATGATGTCCCCGCGCTCGAACAGGGGCTGCAAGGCTTCGATGCGTGCGAATTTGTCCGGCTTCTTGCGCGTGTCTCCGACGATGGGTATCTGGTAGCCGACCTTCTCGCCGTACTTGCGGAACTCGTCGAGGAGCAGGTCCTGCATGAATCCCGCCTCCATTTCGTACCGCACCGGGTTGTCCCCGACGTAATCGTGGGCGTCGTAGTGCCATTCGACCATCGTCGAGACCTTCGTCTGGTCGGCATAGGCTTTCAGCACGTGGTATTTGCCCTGGGGCGTGATGCCGACGAGCATCGTCGCCTTGAAGTCGGCCGTCGCCGACGCCTTTGAACGAAGGGTCGGTGTAGCAGACGATTGCGCGGTATTCCCGCATGCGCAGCATCTTTCCGAAAGCGGACGTGCTTCTCCTCGAAAACGGTTCCCGCATTGACGGGGTTGTTCATGTATTCGCGCTGGAAACGCCGCTCGCCCATGATGCCGCGCATTTCGGCGATCTCCCGCAGCGTGTAGTTCTGCGGCCAGGACGGAAGGCCCTTTCTGTCGAGCGCATTGACGACGGTATGGTGGAAATGCGGATTATCCGCCAGGGTGCCGATGACCGACGTGCGGCCGATCCGGTTGCCTACGACGGCCAGGCGTCCGCGACCCATCGCCATCGTTCCGAGCAGGGCCGTCATCAGCCAGTCCACCGCTTCGCCCACGCGCCGGGGATTGCGCACCAGCTCGTCGTCGTCGATGTCATCCACCGCGATATAATTGGGCCGCAGCCCGCGCTTCTTGATGCCTCGCGGCGACTGTCCGCGTCCCAGCGCGATGAACAGATCGCCTGTGGCCGTCGTGAACTCGCCGTTCGTCCATATTCCCGCTCCCCGTTGATTGCCGAAATCTGCGTTATAGAGGTCGTTGGACTCCAGCTCCGCCTGCAAGTCGCCCAGCAGGCGCCGGGCGGCTTCCTGGCTTTTCGACACCAGAATCATGATCAACGGTTGCGCGTTGGGCTGGATCTTCAGCCAGAGCGGCTGCAAGAGCGAAATATGCGTGGACTTGGCGTGCCCGCGCGCCCACTCGAACAGGCCGCGGGCGTTTTCATGGTCCCGCATGTAAATCGCGGCATCGACCTGGAAGTCCGCGCACTCGGTCGTCGCAAGGTGGGGAAAATAGGTGCGGACAAAATACCTGTAATCCTTTCGCGCACGGGCGATGCGGTCCTTTCGCTCCTGCTCCGTTCCCTTCGGAATCTTGGCCGTTGATCGTTCGATGTCGTGGCAATGCTGAATCCAGCGTTCCTGCGCCTCCTTGTATTTTCTGCTGACGGATGCCATTCGTTACGCCTCCTGTGCGGAAAATGTATTCGATATACTTCTTGTGCAGGCTGTTTATGGTCGTGAGCAGTTCGGGCGTCAGCTCCTCGTCGGTCTCGGCCCGCTGCATCATCCATTGCTCCAAATCGATGATTACGTCGATGATCTCGTCCTTGGTGATGCCCTTTGCGATGCGCTTTGCCGAGGCCATGACCTTGGCGATGTTGTCCGACAGTTTGGTAATGCCGTCGATGTCGTCCGTTTCGCCCTTGTTCAGCTTGGTGATGATCAGCTCGGAAATCTTCTTCGCTGCCAACATCAGTGAATTGACCAGAGCGGCCGACGAGGAGTTCTGCTCCCGGCGCCGGGCGTCCCAGTTCTCCTCCCTGGCCCACCTGCTGACGGTGGCCTCCGTCAGTCCGGTTTTCGCGGCGATTACCCGCTGCGTTTCGCCGCTCAGAAACAGACGGCACGCATAATCCCGGAGAACGTCGAGCTCTCGCTTCGTCCTCGGCTTTTGGTCGTTTTAGCCATTCACAGCGATTCTATTCAGCCCTTCCGGGCGGTTTGTACGGTGCAAAAATTGGGGCATTCGCCCGCCGAATAAAAATAGAGTGTAAATTATTTACACTCTATTTGTTACGCGAGTTTACCCGGGCGATATTTGCACCATGAATCGCGGAATGGAGCAGAGGCCAGCTCGTCAGACTCATTATCTGAAGGTCGGGGGTTCGAATCCCCCTTCCGCTACAAAGTCTTATTATGGACGGACAGACAGAGCCGGGGCCGAGTAGCAACGGTCGGCTCTGAGCGATAAGATCGCGCAGCGGTGATTGCTACCTTGGCTAAGCCGCTGCTTTTTGACGGCGATGGAAAAAACGTACATAGATTCCGTAAACGAAACACCGCGGGAAGCCGTAATGCGGCTTTATGGCGCAATCGGCCCGCGGGTGGACGGCGACTATTTCGCCCAGGAGCTCGCGTCGCTCGACCGGGGCGACTTCGATATGATTCATATCCGGATGAACTCTCCGGGCGGCAACGTCTTCCAGGGCATGAGCATCGTTTCGGCCATCCTCTCCATGAACACCCCCGTCTGCGTACATATCGACGGCATCGCGGCGTCGATGGCCGCCGTTGTCGCCGTGGCTGCGGACCGCGTGTGCATGATGGACTTCGCTAAAATGATGATCCACGACCCCTATTTCACGGGGAGAGCGGAAAGGCGACGAGCCCCAAGCAGAAGAAGGCACTGGCGCGGCTTACCGACATGCTGCGGCAGGTCCTCGTCCGCCGGGGCAAGGACGAGGCGACAATGGCGAAGCTGATGCGCGAGGAGACGTGGTTCTCGGCAGCGGAGGCGCTCGATGCGGGGCTGTGCGACGAGATCACCTACTCGGCCCGTAACGAGTTCATGAATTTAGACCCCATGCAGCTTATCGCTGCGGTCGATGCAGAATACCAAACCAACAATCAAGAACAAATGGAAAAAATCAATTTGTCGGCCGAGGCTATCGTTGCCCTCGGCAGCAAAAGCGGCCAGATGGACGAAGCTGCCGTCAGCGCAGCGATCGTCGCGGCCGTCGCGGCCAAAGACGAGGAGATCGCCAACCTCAAGGCCGCGAAGGAGACGGCCGAAGCGGAAATCGCCCGGCTCAGGAAGGAGAAGGAGGAGGACGCCGTGGCCGCCGAGGCGGTAAGTTTCGCCGACGCGCTCGTCAAGGCGGGCAAGATTTCGGCCGATGCCAGGGATGCCGCCGTCGAGACCTTCAAGGCCAACCCGGAGAACGCCCGCAAGATCTTCGGCAGCGTACCGGAACGCACGAAGCTCTCCAGCCTGGCAGGGACGCAGGGCGGCGACGCGGGCAAGTATGCCGCGAAGTCGTGGGACGAGCTGGACCGTGCCGGACTGCTCGCCGAGCTCAAAGCCAACCACCCCGACCTCTACGAGAAGAAGTACAAGGAGATGGCCGCCTCGCTGCACATCTGCCGGGGATAGCCGAAAACGCATCATCAACAAATCAAAACAGAATGGCATTACAAGTTGAAATCTGGGTGAAGTCCATCATCGAAGGACTGTTCGCCAACAACACGTTCGCGGCCCGCTCGGTCGATCACAGCGAGTTCGTGAACGAAAAGACGGTGCACGTTCCGAACGCCGGGGCGGCTCCGAACGTGGAGAAAAACCGAACGGTTTTCCCCGCCAGCGTGACCGAACGCAAGGACGTCGATCTGATCTATCAGATGGACGAGTTCACCGTGGACCCGGTGCGCATCCCCCATGCCGAGCAGGTGGAGCTGTCCTACAACAAGCGCGAAAGCGTCACACGCCAGTCGCGCCGCAAACTCGCGCAGGACATCTACGAGTCGATCATCTACAACTGGATTCCCGAAGGGGTGAAGGTCGTGGAGACGCTCGGCGAGGCCGTCGCCGCACACATCAAAGAGGCCACGGGCAACCGCAAACGGATGACCAAGCAGACCGTCGAGGAGCTCCAGACGCTTTTCGACGAGCAGGACATCCCGGAGGAGGGCCGCTGCATCCTGCTCGACGCACGGATGTACAACCAGTTGCTGAACTCCCTGACGGACGCCGAGCGCAACGGCTTCCTGGTATGCGCAGACCCCGCCCGCGGTGTGATCGGCAAATACCTCGGTTTCGACTTCTACAAGCGTTCGAAGGTGGCGAAGGTCGCTACGGACGGCACGCTGAAGCCCTGGAGCGCGGCCAACGCTGCGACGGACTGCGCCGCGGGTCTGGCATGGCACGAGGACTGTGTGTCGCGCGCGCTGGGCGATTCGCTTCTGTTCGACGACCAGGGCAACCCGCTCTACTACGGCGACATCATTTCGTTCCTCCAGCGCGCCGGAGGCAAGAGCATCCGGGCAGACAAGGCGGGCGTGGTACTGATCAGGCAGGCGGCAGCCGAGTAGCGGATGGAGACCTGGATTATTTACGTCATTGCACCTATCGCCATCGCGCTGGTAAGCTGGATTCTCGGCAAGAACGGACGGCGTATCGACGAGACGTCCAAACTGGTGGCCCTGCTTCAGGAGGAGATCACCCGTCTGACGGCCAAAGTCGAGAAGCTGGAGGCCAAGGTCGAGATCAAGGAGCACGAGTCGGAGCGCAAGAGCGGGATAATCCAGGAAGCTTTCCGCTGCAAGACGCCTTCGCACAAGTGCCCCGTGTTAATCAAGTTATTCGAGTTCAACGATCAAAAGGAAGATGAGCAGAGGACTAAGAAACTGCAACCCGGGGAATATCCGCCGGAGTGCGACCAAATACAAAGGGAGAGACGAGGAGTTCCGACCCGGCCTTTAAGGCGTTCGAGTCGATGCCGTGGGGCTACCGGGCGATGTTCGTGCTGCTCCACACCTACCGGGTGCGTCACGGATGCCGCACGCTGCGGGAGATGATCTCGCGCTATGCGCCGCCCATGGAGAACCATACGGAGAACTACATCCGGGCCGTGGCTGCCGGAGCGCAGGTGTCGCCCGACGAGCCACTCGACACCAAGAGCGGCGAGCGGATGATTCCGGTCGTTGCGGCCATGAGCCGCGTGGAGAACGGAACGCCCGCACGCATGGACGAGGTTCGGGCGGGCTGGGATCTGTTCACAAAGTACCCTGTATGACACGGCGGCGAATCCTCCTCCCGCTCCTCCTGGCAGCACTGTTCTGCGCCTGCGCGCCCTCCCGCCGGACGGCGGCGGTGCACAGCCGAGCGGAAAACGACCTTCGGATGCAGGTGCTCCGCGAGGAACTCTCGACGCGCGACAGCCTGTTTTTCCGGGCCTTGTGCGAGGAACTGATCCGCAACCTCGACGGCGAGCGGCATCTGCACCGGGTTGTCGGGGAGGAGGTCGAGACCGTCACACGGGAATACGACACCTCCCGTCCAGTCGATACGCTGACCGGAACACCGCCCCTGCGGCGGGAGACCACCCAACGGCGGCGCCTTACGGATTCCACTCACGAGGCGGACCGTGTACGACAGACCGAACACCGAATCCAGGCCGACACGATCCTCGGCGGCGGTCATGCCAGGCAGCAGCTTCGACGGAAGGAAATACCTCCCGGCAGGAAGCCGCCGAAACAGATCTCACGACGGCCCAGCGTCGCGGCCTTACCTGGTGGCAGCATGCCCTGTGCATTGCCGGACTGCTGGTCGTGGCTTATGGCACTTACAGATTATTCAAACACCGTTAAAACAACAATTGAATGGCAAAAAACAATCATACCGCAAAAACCGCCGGGAAAGCTCCGAAAACGGCCGGAGCCTCCGTCCAGACCGCGGACGTGTCTATGCAGGTAGGGAACGAATCGCCCGATCTCCAGCCGGCTCCCGACACGGAACCCGCCGCCGGGAAGGAGGCGGAACCGACGCCGTCGGTCCCCGAAGCTCCGGACACGACACCCGGTCTCCGGCCGGACTCCGCATCCGATGATGAGAGCGGCACGGCGGATCGGCAGACCGATGACACCCCGGCAACGGCCGGGGAGGACGAGCGGCCACTTTCTGCGGTAACGGCATTCGCCGACACCCCGGAGGAACTGGCGGCCCGCCAGGCTACCGAGGCGGCGGCCCGTGAGTCGGCAGACCGTGCAACCACGGAATCGGGAGTCGGGAGCCGTCTGAAGGCCGAGGCCGGGCGAATCCTGGCCGCATACCCGGATGCCCCTGTCGTCTACATGACCTCCAACGGGTTCGGGTTCTTCAGGGAATCCGAGGCCCGCAACCATGCGGCCACGCTCCGCGACAAGGCAGTAATCACCGTAAAACGCAAATAAATGTTACCGAGAGTACGAATCAACTACGCCAACGGCACATTGGGACAGGTGGCCGCGATGGCGGACGGCTGCCTCGGCATGATGGCGCTGGGTGCGAAGAAGTGACGGGCGACGACAAGTTCAAGCTGGGCAAGGCGTATACGCTGCGCAAGCTCGCCGACCTGGAGGCGCTGGGCGTCACGTCGGAGAACAACCCGAACCTCTACCGCAACGTCAAGGAGTTCTACGCCGAGGCGGGCGACGGAACGGAGCTCTGGCTGACGGGCTATGCCGAGAGCGAGACCTTCGCCAACGCATTCGACAAGGACAACGCCGCCGGAGCCGTGGCCCTGCTCAAGGCGTCGAACGGCAAAAAATCCGCGGTCTGGTCGCTTTCAAGACTCCGGCCGAAGCCTACGAACTGACGACCACCGAGGGTCTCGACGCCGACGTGTTCGCCGCGCTGCCGAAAGCCCAGCAGTTGGGCGACTGGGCCACGGACACGCTGCGTGCGCCAATCTTCTCGCTGGTCGAGGGCTACGGCTATGCCGGGGACCCCGCGGCGCTGAAGGACCTTACCGAAACGGGAGTACAACCGCGCGGGCGTGGTGCTCGGCGACACCGCGGCCTCGTCGAAGAACGCCGCGATGGGTGTCGTCGCCGGGCGCATCGCCGCCTCGGCCGTCCAGCGGAAAATCAGCCGCGTGCGCGACGGTGCGCTCCAGCCGCTGACCTTCTACGTGGGGGCCGAGCCCGCCGAACTGGCCGACCTGGAGACGATCAACGACAAGGGCTATATCACCTTCCGCACGTTCGTCGGCAAGGCCGGGTATTTCATCACCGACGACAACCTGGCCACGACGCCCGAGGACGACTACCGCGCGCTGACCAACCGCCGTGTCATCGACAAGGCGTACCGCATCGCCTACGCGCAGCTGGTCGAGTGGCTCAACGACGAGGTTCCGGTCTCGAAGTCCGGCACTCTGGTTCCCGCCTGGTGCTCGACCGTCGAAGCCGACGTCGAGCAGGCCATCGAGACGCAGATGACCGCACAGGGCAACTTGGGCAACGATCAGTCGGATTCGTCCGATACGGGCGTGGAGTGCAAGATCGACTACGACCAGAACATTCTGGCCACTTCGCAGGTAAAGATCGGGCTGCGCGTCAAGCCCAACGGATATGCAAAGTATATCGACGTGGAGCTTGGGTTCAAAACCGCATAAAATGACAGGACAATGATCAATGGCAAAGAATACGGCTGGGAGGATATCACCGCCTACATGGGCGGCCGTGACGTGATGGGCTTCCGCTCGATCAAGTACACGACCAAGAAGGAGAAAGAGGCGCTTTATGGCAAAGGGAACAAAGCGCTGGCTATTCAGAGCGGGAATATCTCGAACGACGGAGAAATCGGACTCACGCAATCCGAAGTCGAGGCGCTGGAGATTGCATCGGGCGGCTCGTTGCTCGACATTCAGCTCGACATAGTGGTTTCCTACGGCGACCCGGAGAAGGGCGACCTCCCGACGATCCACAAGCTACGAGGCGTACAGTTCACGGAGGATCCGCGCGAAACCAACCAGGGCGATAAGTTCCAGGACCTCAAGCTGCCTTTCCTCTTCTTACGGAGAGAGTAGACGAAGACGAACAACGATCCGGCTCCGGCCGGGCAAAACAACGAAAAAAATCGAAATGGAGAACAAACAAACCCTTATCGGCGAAGTTACAGCCGACCAAATCAACGCTTGGAAAGAACAGCACGGCGAGGTATTCGCCATCAAGGTAAACGGCCACGTGTGCTACCTGCGCAAACCCACGCGCCGCGAACTCTCGTTCGCAACGACGGCAGGCAAGAACGATCCGCTGAAGTTCAACGAAACCCTGCTGCGCGGGTGCTGGCTGGGCGGTAGCGAGGCAATCCGCCGCGACGATGACAAGTTCATGGGCGCGTCGGGGAGTGCTCGACAAGATCGTACCCTACGCGGAGGCCGAGCTGGAAAAGCTTTAAAGGCTACCGAGGTCGATCCTGCGGAGGGCCACGACTGGATCCGAAACTGGATACCCAGCTGCGCTATTACCTCCATATCGACCCCGATAGCCTCACCGACTGGGAATGGGCCATGCGTGTGAATGAACTGATGTGGATACGCGAGCAGGAGGCGGAAGCCGCACGGCAGCAATAGCAGGCCCGGAATCACAAGGTTCGGACTGTCGGGAGATTTACTTCCGTGCGAAGGACAACACCGAGGGCCGCGCCGGCATCGTCCGCGGGTCACTTTCCGCAAGTCGCGCCGTTGTCACGCACGGGGAAAGAACCCCGCGATCCGGACCTTTTCTAATTTTCCATATAGAGAATGAAGGCGAGCAGCAGGTAGAGCAGCGACCAGCCGATGACGATGCACCGCGCCTGCCACGGATGCGTTTCACGGTTTTTATACGCTACGGCAAAGGGCATCGCAGGCAGGCAGAGCAACACGCCGAGCGCTTTCGGGATACACGGCAGCACGGCCCGCGCAGCCTTCAACACATAGAAAACCACGGCGACGACGAACCAAATACCTATAAGTCCTGCTACCATACGCAGCGAAGATACGAAAAAACGGACACAATGGCAAATGTTGTCGAATATACGCTCTCTCTGAACGACCGGATCACGGGGAAGTTGAATAAGATCAACATCACCAACAACCGGGCGTTGGAAGTCTGGGCGAAGGTCGAGCAGCGGGTGAACAGTGCGAGCAACACCATGCAGAAATGCGGTGTCACGCTGGGCAGTCTCCGCGAGCGTGTCGATGCGCTACGTGCCGAGCGCGAGTGGATTCCGGCCAGTAACATCAACGCCATACGTCGTACCAACATCGAGGTCAAGGCCCTCGAACGACAGATCCGCCAGCTCGAACGGGTGAACGGTGGCAAGATCAAGACCATGCTGTCGGATGCCTTCAACAGCATCCCGTTCGCCAATACGCTGACCAATCCAATCGTCATGGCGGGCATGGCGGGATTTAAGGCGCTGCAAACAGGTTTCGAACGGGAAAAGGTGCAGGTCGCCTTCGACGTGCTGCTGCGCGGTGACACGAAAGCATCGGAAGCGCTGCGGGAGGAGATTCGCCAATACGGGATGGTAACACCCTACATGACAGCCGAGTTGCAGGATGCCGCGAAAATGATGCTTTCATTCGGCATCGCGCAGGATCGGATCATGCCCAACATCAAGGCGCTGGGCGATATCGCAATGGGTGACCGGAACAAATTGAACTCATTGACGCTGGCCTTCTCGCAGATGACCGCGTCGGGACGGCTGATGGGGCAGGATCTGCTGCAGATGATCAATGCCGGATTCAATCCGCTGTCGGAAATTTCCCGCAAGACAGGAAAATCCATCGGCGTGTTGAAAGAGGAGATGGAGAAAGGCAAGATCTCGGCCGAGATGGTGACACAAGCATTCTATTCGGCGACGCAGGCCGGGGGCCAGTTCCACGGCATGACCGAAAAGATGGGACAGACGGCCGCGGGCAAGTGGTCCACGCTTCTCGGACTGGCGGGCGACCTGCTGTTCCGCCTCTACGGGATCATCGAGCCGCTGGTAATTCCTGCCATGACCGCGCTGGAGTGGATCGTCGGACTTGCCGGAAAAGGCATCGACGCCTTGGGGCAGCTATCGGATGGGTCTCGGGTTCATGCAGCGGCACGCGACGGTCGTTGCGGTATTGGGCAAGCGCTCGGCATACTGGCGACGTCCATGTTCCTCGTTACGCTCCAGTCAAGGCGATGGCCGCCTGGGCGGGATCGTCACCACGGCGAAATGGGCATGGGCCGCAGCGCAGAACGGGTTGAACCTTGCCCTGCTGGCGTGTCCCGTGACGTGGATCATCGCCGCAGTCATCGGACTGATCGCCGTAATCGGCTATGTCTGCTACAAGGTGCAGGGCTGGGGTACGCTGTGGGACGGCACGGTCGGATTCATGAAACATTCGTTCCTGGGGTTCGTGGAGAGCGTGAAGCTCTATTTCAGCACGATGATAAACGGCCTTATGATCGGCCTGGACAAGATCAAACTCGGATGGTACAAGTTCAAGGAGGCCGTGGGGCTGGGCGACAGCGCCGAGAACCAGGCCGCCATCGCCCGGATCAACGCCGATATCGAGAACCGCCAGCAGGCGATCATCGAAGGGGCGAAACGGGTCGCGGACCATGCGGCCAAAGCCAGGGTGTCGCTCGACGGCATCCGCCTTCGGTGGGATTCCGAACGGTCGCTGGGCGACGTCGCCGCGAAATTGAAAACCTCGCTGGGGATCGCGTCGCCCTCCCTGCCTGGCATGGGAGGCGAGCTGGCAGCGAATACCCCGGGCAGTGGCAACGGAACCTCCGGCAGTACGGCTGGGGCGGGAGCCGTTTCGGCCATCGCCACGGGCGGCAAACGATCCACGACGATCAACATTTCACTCGGGGCGCTGGTCGATAAGCTGGTTTTCGAGGGCGGCTACGAGGGTTCGCGCGACGACATGCAGCGCGATCTGGAGAACAGACTGATTCAGGTATTGCAAATGGCCGCAACGGCACAATAGGATGGGCAAGGTATTTTTCAACATTGGGAAAGCGACCCCTGACGTCATCGTTTCATCGGATGGCTTGCGCGATCCGCTCCGCATCCGCACGACGCAGGCCCTCGGCGGCTTCGGAGCTCTGCCTCCGTATTTCCTACTCAGGGACACGGACGGGGTGCGGACGGCCGATGCGGACGAAATCCGGACGGAAATGACAACCGTCGGAACGATAAAATCCGTCATGCCGTTGCGGCTCAAGCGTTCGACTGACGGGATTCTGAATTGGTTCACTTTCCCGCTTGAACCCCTGGTGTCGATCAGCGGCAAGAACGAAATCATCCGACGAACTCCTGCCAAAGGCAAAGGAACAGGGAACGGTCAAAGAGCGATGGAGCCAGGGCGACTACGAAATTTCGATCCAAGGCATATTTATCGCCGCGGAAAACGAATATCCGAAAGAGAGCGTCCAGCAGTTGCGTAATCTGTTCGATACTGCCAGTCACCTCGACGTGGAGCATGATATTCTGCTGCTGTTCGGTATTACGCGTCTGGCCATAGAGAGTGTCAGCTTTCCGCACACAAAAGGCCTGCAAAACCAGAACTACGAGATCAAAGCATACAGCGACAATCCGGTTTCGCTTTTTATTCCGGTTTAACGACGTTCGAAATGTATTCGATGAACTTTGACATAACGATCGGGAAGTATCGGCTGGCGGCGCTCGAAAAGGTTGCGATCAAATGCAGCGTCGAAAACCTGGCTGATACGGCCGATATTACGCTGCCGGGGACGCTTTTCAACCGGGCATTGAAGGTCGAACAGAAAATCGCCGAAGGAGATGCTGTTCGGATCCGCCTGGGATATGATCGGATATTGCGCGATGAATTTTCCGGGTATGTCTCCGAAATCGCTACTGATAACGACTCCGTGCGTATTCATTGCGAAGATGAACTCTACAAATTCCGCAAAGACCTCAAGGACCGTGTCCTGAAAAGCGTAACGGTGAAAACGTTATTGACCTCGGTCGCCGAAGAGGTCGGAAAATATGAAGTGGCATGCGATTACGATTTCACGTATGATAACTTCACCATCCATGCAGCGACGGGGTACGACGTGCTGCGCAAGGTGCAGAGTGAAACGAAGGCCAACATCTACCTGCGCGGAAAAACCCTGCACGTCCATCCGCAATACGCCCAGATCGGAGAGAAGGTCATTTACGACTTCGCCGTGAACATCGAGAAGTCCGACCTCAAGTACCGGGACGCCTCGAAGCGGAAGTTTCTGGCTGTCGTCGAGGGAACCGATGCCAAAGGCAAGACGATCCGTATCGAACGCGGTACGACGGGCGGCGACAAGTTTACACTCAAATTGCCGGGTGTTTCGGATCGGAAATCGCTCGAACAACGGGCCGACGAAGAGCTGAAGGTGCGGGCCTATACCGGCTACGAGGGCTCGTTCACTGGATGGCTCGAACCCTATGTCGAGCCGACATGGCTGGCCGAGATCCGCGACACGGAGTACGAATACAAGAACGGAAGCTATTACGTGTTGGGCGTCGAAACGACTTTTTGCGACAAAGGTGCGAGCCGGGTTGTCACCATCGGAAAACGCATAGAAAACAATGGATAACGCCTCGAAGATAAAACAGCTTTTGCAGCAGATTACGGGCACGGAACAGTCCGTATTCCTGTTTCGCCCGATGGAGGTCGTCTCCGTCGAGGGCGACACCTGTCGGGCGCGGTATAACGAACTGGAGATTCCGGGCATCCGTCTGGCAGCCATCGAAGGCGGAGCGGACGGCGGCCTGCTGTTGAAACCTGCAACAGGGAAGTATTGTTCTGGTAGCCGACCTTTCGTGCGGCGAGCTGCGCGAATGCTCCGTGATCGGTTATTCAGAGATCGAAGCGCTGACCTACCGTCACGGCGATACGACCGTCACAATGAACGGGAGCAATGTTTCGGCTACGGTCGGTCGGATGCAGTTGAAGGTTACGGCTGACGGTGTGGAAATCAACGGCGGGAAGCAGGGCGGCCTGGTATTGGCCGCTGCGTTGCGCCGTTCGCTGGAAAGCGTTCAGCGCTACTGCGAAACGATGCGGACGGCCGTCGCTGCCGGACTGACAGGAGTAGGCATTGGAGCTGCGGCCAACGGAGGAACGGGAGCAGGGATCGCCGCGTGGATCGTGGAGAGCCTTTTCGACGAGCACAGGCGGGAGGTGAACTCGTGTATCGAGGAGATTTTGCCGCACCGCCCCAAATGGTATCGTGACAAAGTGCTGGCCTTTATGAAAGATAAAATCCTCGTGGCTGATACGGACTATTACGACACGGCGGGCATGAGCGATGCCGACATAGAGGCGGCGCGTGTGGTGAAATATGCGGCGGCCACCGAAAGCAGCGACGCTTCGCTGTTGACGATCAAGGTTGCCGGAGAAAACGGCGGGGTACGTCAGAGGTTGGACGGGGAGACCGAAACGCAGCTCGCGGCATATATCGCCGAGTTCAAGGACGCGGGGGTGCGCATCAACTTGGTAAATATCGACGCCGACACGTTCAACTGCGAGGTCGATATTTATTACGATCCGATGCTGTTGCCCGAGGAGGTCGAGGGCGCGTGCCGGGAGACGGTGCGGGCATATATCGAGGACCTCCCGTTCAACGGCGAATATACGAACATGGCACTCGTGGATGAGTTGCAGAAAGTCGAGGGGGTGAAGATCGTCGAGTTCCGGGGCGCGACGACCTCGGCGAACGGGGAAACGGCAGTCGTTCCGATCAACGCCCGGCATGTTCCCGTCGCGGGCTATTTCAAGGCGGGGACGATAACGATAAACAGGTACGTGTATGAGTAAGTACGAGGTAAATATCAAGCGTTTCGCGTTGCTCCTGCTGCCGACGTTCTGGCGCAAACCGCTCCTTGCGACGCTCGCCTATGCAATGGTCTCGCCGCTGGGGTACCTGCATACCCGTTTCGTGCTGTTCCGCCGCGATACCGTTTACCGCCTTACCCACAACGGGCAGGTGTGCTACCTACGGGCGGTATTGAATGACCAGTTCGACCCGATCGAGCGGCGTATCACGATCACGGAGGAGGCAGCGAGCGCGGGTGTTTTGATGCTTCACAAGCGAGAGGAGGAGCAGGCCTTCCTGCTGCCGACCCGCGACACGGGCAGGGCTTTTATTATCAACCGCCGGGGCTTCGGCGGGATCAACGGATTCGATTTTTGGGTGAACATCCCGATTTCGCTATACGACACGGTGGACGCCTCCCGCCTGCGGGCTATTGTCGGCACGTACAAACTGGCGTCGAAACGGTTTTCGATAAACTACATTTGAGAATGAAACAGACGGTAGGACGATTCCTTTTGCAACCGAACAAGAATTTCCCGGTCGATTGCGAGACGCTGGACGCCTTGCAGACCAACATCGCGCTCTTGCAAGTACTCGGCAACCTTGCCGGAGACAAGACTATTTTGCTGGGCTGCGAGGAGGAGCAGAACGGCACGCGCCGCAAGGCGGGTTATGTTTTTCTGAAAACAAAGGACTTTCCAGAGGGTGAGGTCATTTACTGGGAGGGCGGCTCCATTTCGGGCGGTATGTGCCTCAAACAAGCCGCGATCCCGGTACAGGCCCAGGGGTACGAATATCCGCAGGCCTACGTCGAGCGGTCGCTGGCTCCGGGCGTCGGCGAGGAGAACTACAAATGGGCGGACTTCCGCGAGGCGCAGTCGCTGCCCGAGCTCGAAGCGCAGATCGTGGCGTTGCAGACCGCCCTGGCCAAGATTCAACGCACGCCGCTGGGCATGGTCGAAATCTGGGCAGGATCCCGTATCCCCGACGGCTACGCCCTTTGCGAAGGGCAGCAGCTCAAGCAGTCGGAGTACCCCGAACTCTACAAGGCCATCGGCAGCACCTACAACAATGCCTACGACTGCAACGGCCGGAAGCTCTCGACCACGAGCGGCTATTTCCGCCTGCCCGACCTGCGCGGCCGCTTCGTGGTGGGCTACAACGTCAGCGATGCCGACTACGGCAGCTACGGCAAGGTGGGCGGCGAGAAGAAACACACGCTCACCGTCGATGAGATGCCTTCGCACGCACACGGGGAGAATCTTTGGACCGGAGGTAACGGCAGCTGGCGCAGCGGCGGCAGCAACTCCTATCCCGAGGCCGTGTCGTGGCATGACCGCACGACGCCCTTCGGAACGACGGACCGCACGGGCGGCGGCGGCTCGCACGAGAACCGACCGCCCTATTACACGCTGGCCTATGTCATGCGGACGAAGTAAAACTCTTATCACGCGATTACAGAATGGCAATCAGAGTACGTGCGCAGCTGCGCAAATGGTTCGGCCGGGGAATGTACCCGACGGCCGAGCAGTTCTCGGACCTCTTCGACAGCTTCTTCCATAAGACCGAGGACAAAATCCCGATGAGTGGGGTCGAGGGGCTTACCGATCAGCTCAACGGGAAATACAGTACGGCCGAAGGGCGGGAGCTGGAGAAGAAAGTGCAGAAAGTAACCACCGACCTTTCCGCCCATGTCGCCTCCTCCGAGAAGGCGTTCAATGAAGTTCAAAACGACATCGAGGCGCTCGACGGCAGACTCGACGACGAGATCGAACGTGCCAAAGATGAAGAGGCCGCGATCCGCAGGGAGCTGGCCGCGGGCGATGCCGCGACACTCTCCTCGGCCAAATCCTATACCGACACCTCTGTCGCAGCGGAAGCCGAGGAGCGAACGCAAGGCGACGCCACGACCCTTTCTTCGGCCAAGACCTACACCGACACCTCCGTGGCGGACGAGGCCCAGAAGCGCGGGCAGGGCGATGCCGCGACCCTTCGAGCAGCCAATGAACACACCGATGCGGCCGTCGCTGAGGAGGCCTCCGCCCGCGAGAGCGGCGACCGCGCGACGCTCCAGTCGGCCAAAGATTATGTGGACAAGGCCATCGCCGAACTGGTCGACGGCAGCCCTGCGGCGCTCGACACGCTCAAGGAGCTGTCGGCCGCCCTGGGCAACGATCCGAATTTCGCTACGACCGTTGCCACGCAGATCGGCCAGAAGGTCGATAAGGTTGCGGGCAAGGGCCTTTCTACCGAAGACTACACCTCGGAGGAGAAGGCCAAGCTGGCGGGAATCTCATCGGGGGCGAACAACTACCGGCACCCGGCCTCCCATCCGGCTTCGATGATCGAGCAGGACGCCACGCACCGCTTCATAACCGATACGGAGCGATCGACCTGGAACGGCAAGGCATCGACGGCCGTCGCCACCCAGTCAGCAAACGGTCTGATGTCGTCGGCCGACAAGAAGAAACTCGACGACCTGACGGACGGCGAGGTGATTATTCAATGTTCAATCCCCGGAATGAATTGACGCTATGGCAGCAAAAATGACAATCCAAACCCGGACACAACTTCCGGTCTATACGGCGGAGGCACTTGCCGCCAAGAATCCCGTCCTGCTCAAGGGCGAAATCGTCTATGAATCCGATACGCGGACGCACAAACTCGGCGACGGCACGACGGCCTGGAACACACTGGCCTATGCCTCCGATGTCGAAAACGGAAAAAGACCGATGGAATGCGGTGTCACCTTCTGTTCCGAATCTGATATGGAAGGTCAGTGAAGGTTCATTCCTCATAAAACCAAGCCTTTTAGATGATCCGATCTTGGCTCAGTGTTATATCGGATTCATTCGTTACAAGCGCCGGAGAAATCGAAAGGATCGAAGAGTGATGCCCTATCGGGATCGGCCGGATGATATCGGTTATCACCTCGTCGATACCGATGATTTCCCGAAACCTGAATGGGCAGTCGAAAAGCTATCGCCGATACCTTTCGATATCGAGCAAGCAAAGGCATCGAATGGGTGGATGCGCGTCAACAAGGTTCCGTCTGGCCCGATTTTTGGCAGGAGGGTAGCACGGATAGTACATACGCCCAAAATATACGGTTAATCATTCATAACGGCACGGCACCGACACGAAATTAAATATGGGTAAAGATAAGTATGGTTTGATAAAACAAGTTTGCATCGGTTCGTTGCGGGATTGTGATGTTTACGGGAAAACCGGAAAAGCGTATCGAAGGAAATCGTTCGTTATTTCAAAGCATGTTGCTCTAATGTAGGTTCGGATATTTTTTGAGATAAGTCACTTTATTGAGCGGACCTCTGATATGAGTTTCACATTGACGTGAGATTCTAATAGTCCAAACTCATCGGTGGTCGAACCATAAGAGGCACTCTGCTTTTTTTATATAAACTTTAACGAAACAACAAGAGCCATCAAACAAACAGTATTTTCAAGATGAGCAAAACCATTCAGAGCCGGATTCAGCATTCGGTATATACCGCAGCGGTACTCAAGGCCAAGAACCCCGTTCTGCTGAAAGGAGAGGTCGTCTATGAATCGGACACGTGTAAATACAAAATCGGAGATGGTTCCACTGCCTGGAACACCCTCCCGTATGGGGGGAATTTTGAGGGGCCTATTTCGGCCGCAGACATTACCCAAGACACCACGCACCGTTTCGTGACCGACACGGAGAAAACGACTTGGAACGGCAAGGCATCGACGGCCGTCGCCACCCAATCGGCCAACGGTCTGATGTCGGCGTCTGACAAGAAGAAGCTCGACGGCGTAGCTGCCGGGGCGAATAACTACCAGCATCCGGCCACGCATCCCGCTTCGGTAATCGTACAGGATTCGACGCACCGTTTCGTGACCGACACGGAGAAAAACGACCTGGAACGGTAAGGCATCGACGGCCGTCGCCACCCAATCGGCCAACGGGCTGATGTCGGCGGCTGACAAGAAGAAGCTTGACGGAATTACTGATGATATACTCTCCTTACCGGGTGAAGGATACGAAGAGGTAGAAATTGTCGATCAAGTCAGTATGTCTGCATCGGGAGTAATGGTGAAAGTCGTTCCCGGATTTGTCTTGTTCATTATCAAAAGCGTCAATTTGGAGGACTCAAAACTGCCAAATTCACGCTTCCCGGTTTTATCATCGGGTCCGTACTCACACCGGCTGCTTTTCGCGCTCCCGGAGGAACATGCACAACGATATACATATCTACAGCTACCGACAAGACTAATAAATGTTCGAATATTATGTTTTCAGGGGTAGATAATGCAGGAGAAGTTACGGCACCTCTGACATTCGCCATACAAGCTACGTCTTTTTCACGAGAATAAGCGACAAAGGAATACGATAACTTGATTTCAGATATGAGTAAAACCATTCAGAGCCGGATTCAGCATCCGGTATATACCGCAGCGGCACTCACGGCCAAAAATCCCGTCCTGCTGAAAGGAGAGGTCGTCTATGAATCGGACACACGCAAACACAAAGTCGGAGATGGCGCCACCTCATGGAACGCCCTCTCATATGTCGGGGGGGGGAGGGATTTTGAGGGGCCTGTTTCGGCCTCGAACATCACACAAGACGCGAACCACCGCTTCGTAAGCGACGCGGAGAAAACGACCTGGAACGGCAAAGCATCGACGGCCGTAGCCACCCGGTCGGCAAACGGCCTGATGTCGGCAGCCGACAAAAAGAAGCTCGATGGTGTAGCCACCGGAGCCAACAACTACCAGCATCCGGCCACGCATCCCGCCTCGGTGATCGTACAGGATTCGACGCATCGCTTCGTAACCGACACTGAAAAATCATCGTGGAACAACAAGGCCGCAAGGGATGTAGCGACCCAGATATCCAAAGGGCTGATGTCTGCGCTTGATAAGGAGAAGCTCGACTGTATTTCGGCGCAATGTCTTATATCGACTTCGACGACGACAGTTAGTGGAACTTTGGATTTAAGTTCCAATGTAAGTTACACCAAAGGGAAAGGGTATATTTCGTCGATACGGTTATTGGCTCAATCCGCCACTTCCCTGACTATCGACAGCACGGTTTTGGCAACTGACGATTTGCCCCTGATTGTCGAATTGGTATTGAGATGCAGAGCGGGACTGGCAAGTAATCTGACCTTTCTCTTTTGTTGGCAGGCGATGCCAGCAACTCGAGCATCACCATTCCGAAAGGCTCGAAACTGATTACTTTGAGCTTTATGATGTTGAACGGCCATACCGATAAATATTCCTGTTATAGAGTTTCCGTAATATGATGAAAATCGTATATAATCGTTTTATTCCGTTCGGCCGCTTCACGGCATTGACCGTGCTGGTCTGGCTGTTCGTGAAAGAGGGCGTCGCATTGACGGCCCGACTACTCAATCACGAGAAAATCCACATGCGGCAGCAACTGGAGATCGTCGCCGTTTGTCTGCTGGGTACGGTGGCGGCACACCTCCTGTTCGGGGTTTCCGCATGGTGGATGCTGGCGGCCGTTCCGGCGCCCTTATTGATTTACGGCCTTTCGGTCGCAATAGAAGTTCTCCTGCCGCCCTACAACCGCGCCTACGGGAACAGTTGTTTTGAAACCGAGGCGATCTACAACCAGCACGATCCCTCTTATACCCGTCGGAGAAGTTCCGCGCTGGCCTGGCCCGCCT
>VOFI01001970.1_pt1 | contig 27166 bp, 32 predicted proteins | sample 5384131 | NCBI WGS metagenome assembly VOFI01 (sample SAMN12384728, study PRJNA508395) | human gut metagenome | isolation source: healthy gut H | host: Homo sapiens | reverse complement strand
GGCATGTTTTTAAAATATTATGTTATTGTGTCAAGAGAAAAAAACGGAATGATAACCATGAAAAGAGAAAATACAATGATACGGCCATTTGGCGACAATATGCCGGGAGGGTACAGGCATGACAGCCTGTACCTATATGACAATCTTCCGTTTTTCAAGTATGACGGTAATATTGTGCCATGATCCGGTAGGGAGACAAGCCCCTCATATCTTATGAGGATGTTATTCTGTAGTGATAACAAGGCCGGAATATGCCATCCGTACCGTGCCATGTCCCATGAACCCGACAAGCCGTTGAAAAGAAGAAACAGCGAGAACATTAAAACGATTATTAACCCACAATTCGAAAGCTTATGAGCAAACGATGCACATTCATCGCCTTGAGCAACCAGAAGGGCGGTGTGGGCAAGTCCACCATGACGGTGCTGCTTGCCAGTTATTTCCACTACGTGAAGGGAAAGAATGTCGCGGTTATAGATTGCGACTATCCCCAGTTCAGCATCCAGGCGCTACGTTCCCGTGACATGAAAAACGTCGAGAGAAGCGAGTTCCTCCAACAGTTGTTGTGCAGGCAGTATGAACGGACGGGGAAGAAAGCCTATCCGGTCCTTACCTCCGGGCCCGGCAAGGTACTGGAAACAGCAGACCGGTTGTCGGGGAACAGTGATATCCTTTTCTTTGATTTGCCCGGAACGGTGAATACTCCGGGAATCCTTGAGGCCATCATCAACATGGACTATGTGTTTACGCCAGTCGTGCAGGACCGGATGGTCATGCAGAGCAGCCTGTCTTTCGTGGCGACGCTCCGGGATTTCATCCGGCAATATCCTGAAGCACCGTTAAAAGAGATCCTACTGTTCTGGAACAAGATTGACGGACGTGTCTCCAGAGAGGTTTACCGTCACTATAACGAGATTTTTGAGAAGATCGGTCTGAAGACGCTCTCGACGGTCATGCCGGACATGGAACGTTATAACAAAGAGACCTCCTCCGGCGGGCAGACATTTTTCAGAAGCACCTACTTTCCACCTTCGGAAAAGTTGTTGAAAGGGAGCAATATGGATGTGCTGGCCGGGGAGATCGAACGGATTATCCATCTTAAATCCGACAAGACATGAAAAAAAGGGGCGTATTCAATGTCAATGAGGAACGGTTGAAAGAGTTCATGGCCAACGGTACGGATGCCGAGGGCACTCCTAAGACTCCTTTTGCGGAAGAAAAGACCACAAGGGAAACCGATATTTTCCCGTCCGTACGGGAAGATGCGGACAAACCGCTTCCTGTTTCCCGCGAGCCGGCTGGAAGCGGAACCTCACTTCCGGAGAAGATACAAGAGTACCGAAAAAATTTTCTCAACCGTAAGATTGCTGTCCATCGAAAGCAGACTTATATCTGTTATGACACCTACCGTAGGCTTGCACGGATTCTGCCGTTGCTCAGTGACGGCATGACTGTTCCCGCTTTTCTGGACAACGTGCTTGACCATCATTTGGAAGTGTATGAAAAAGAACTGGATGAAATGGTTCGCTTGAGTACCCAAAATTCGCATTAGATTATGGAACATCTGTTTATTTATCCAGTCCTGCTGTTTGTAACATATTTGCTGTACAAGGTTCTCAAAATGAAAGCAGGCAGGAACTGGTTGAGGAAAGGCGGGGCTCTCCCCCCGATACAAACGGATATGAGGAAGTCAGTCCGTGATACGACTTATATGGAAACCGTATTTCCGGCAGAATTCAAAGAACACCCTGACGATGCGGATTTCTTTCCTGATTTCGCAAAGATGGATATTCCGGAAAATTTAGGGGAAACCCTGATTGAAGCCTTGTCCAATAACGGGATTCCGGAACCGGACGCTATCGAGACTTCTGTAGAGGAAACGACCGGTCTGCAAGCCGGTCCGGTTTTGAAACAATTCAAGCAAGAAGATATGGAAAACAAAGATTTATTGAAAGGCATGGAAAATGCGAGTGCTTACAGAGAAATGTTCCTGACCCGGAAAATGACCGGAGCCAGGAGACAAACCTATATTGATGAATCCTTGTATGAGACATTGACCGGGATTCTTCCTGTCATTGCGCCGGGAATATCTGTACCCACGTTCGTGAACAATGTGTTGGCGGAGCATATGGAGAAGTACCGGGATATCATTGATGAGACGTGTCATCGAAAATTTAAAGAAATGATGGTATGGAAGGACTCGTCTATCTGTCGGTGAGGGTCGGCTGTGCCGCTTACCTGTTATATAAGGTATGGGAACAAAAGAAAAAAGTACGTGAGCTGTGTGACCTGCTGTACACGCCGGCGAAAAGAGCAAATGATATCGATGTCACCGGAGCCGGCGGATGAGAAAGAAGTGATGGGAAAGACACGCTTTGTCTATCTTGACGAGAACGCCGGGAAGACGGCGGCCCCCTATATGAGTCAGCCGCTGGAACAGGGGACGGACTATATCGGTGAGGATGAGGAAATCCGGGAAGAGGATGTGGAATGTCTGCTTCCGCTGGAGGAGATGGAACTCCTTCGAAAGGAGCAGGAAGAACTGGACAACGCATTACCGGAAACGGAAGTGATTACGCAGGCGGTTACGCTGGAGGAGTTCAGCCTTGTCGGGGATGTGCTGATGAGGGTGAACGGGGCGGACCAGGATGCGGACAAAAGGAGCAGTGCCGCACGGACGCTGTTCGCTATCCGCAATACCAGTCTGTTCGATCTTTTCATTTCCCAGGTAGGGAATGAGGAAGCCGTGAATAAACTGCTGGAAGAGAACCTGGATGAAGATGGAAACCTGCGACCTTTGAAAAAAGAAGGGAAAAGGAACAATGGCGGAGTTGACTGGCGAGAGTTGGTGTAAGAGGGAACACTTCCGGGGAATGGATTCCGCCTGCGAACATAGGCGGAATTCTATATTTTACAGAAAGGCGGCTTCCATTTATATGTCGTTCGGCATGTGGCTTCATTTCGGAAGTAATTTTGGTTTAAAAAAGAGGAACTATTGTTTTTATTTTGAGCATTTGCTCATTATATTTGCAAGCAAAAACAATATATATAATGTCACCACGTCCTAAGAATATCCGTAAAGTTAATGACATGCCCGTTACCGCAGGATTCAAGCCCATAGGTCTGAACGGTTGTTGTAAGAATACCATATTCTTGCATTTTGAAGAGTATGAGGCGATACGGTTATGCGATTATGAAATGAAAACCCAACAGGAAGCGTCTGTTTCAATGGGAGTATCACGTCCGACACTAAGTCGGATATATGTCAGCGCAAGGCAAAAGATTGCCAAGGCATTGGTTCGTGGTGTTACCATTATGATAGAAGGCGGAGCAGCGTACACAGACAGTGAATGGTTCCGTTGCGGAGCATGCGGTTTCTTATTCAACAATATCAATCCCACGCTTAAAATCCGCAAGATGGAATGTCCGGTATGCCACTCCGATGACTTAAGCGCAAGTAATATTAACATTAATAAAAATGAGATTATGATGAAAATTGCTATTCCGACCAGAGACAATGTAGTCGATAACCATTTCGGTCATTGTGAGTATTACACAATCCTGACAGTAGGACAAGACAACCAGATTCTAAGTAGCGAGACTATTCCTTCTCCGCAAGGATGCGGATGTAAATCCAATATCGCAGGAGAATTGGAAAACATGGGAGTCAGCGTTATGCTGGCAGGAAATATGGGGCAAGGTGCCTTGAATGTACTTACGTCCCACCATATCAAAGTCATAAGAGGCTGTTCGGGTAATCTATTGGAAGTTGCCGCTGATTATTTAAGCGGGAAACTTACAGATTCGGGAGTGGGCTGTTCATCCCATGAACATCATCATGAATGTCATGGACATAGCCATAAAGAATGATGTCCGGAAAGAATAAGATGCCGCTTAATATTATCATAGACTTTGTCATGCTGATGGCAATGGCTTTGGTAAGTATAAGTGGCTTCATATTGGAAATAGTAATTCCTTCCCGCCATGCTGTAAGATTCCAAGACGCTACCCCATGGTGTTCACATTTGCTGGGCTTGGGAAGGCATGATTGGGGTAATATTCATTTGTGGGCGGGAGTTGTATTGGTCACTCTGCTTGCCATTCATATCTTGTTACACATAAAGATGGTATCGGCTTTTGTTACAAAGAAATGCCCGAACCATACACTACGGATATTGCTTTATGTTTTGTTATTGATGCTGTTAATGATGACAATAATGCCTTGGCTTTATTTATGTTATTAATTTAGAACAAGCCAACTTATTACTTTATGTGGTAGAATAGGTTGGCTTGTTTATTTATGAATATCCGATATGGTAGAACATTGGAATTTAGATTCAAGATCCTCCTCGAATTTCATACCAAGTTATTGAAGGCAATGGCAGTATACGACATTATTCCTTATATTCAGGCAGTTACGATTCCTTTCAATCCGCAATCTCAAACCGCACAAGCATAGAGTATTTCTTTTTAATTGTACGGAAACTATCAAATGAAACGACATTGGAGGACAGCACGTTACTCTGTGAGAAAGGAAGGCTGCTACCTGCTTCGTCTTCTACAATACGTATTACCGGTCCCAATTTTTTACCCAATGCCTCCACCAGATAGGATGCTTTCCTCTGCGCCGCTTTCAAGGCTGCGATTTTTCCTTTTGATGGTAGGACAACATGTCCTTGTTTTCCAGTTCACCGATGCGCATGGTATGGATACCTTTGGTATCCATACGTTTGAGGATTTCATCAATCTGTTTGAAATCCAGTAACGTAATATCGAAGGTCTTGGCCACCAGAAAGTCCTGCCCTTGCTTACGCCAATAATCACCGATCTCCTGCGTACGGACGGCATTCGGAGAGATACCCGCGTCATGCAGCACTTCCCGCAGTCCCTGTTCGATCCGGTCCAAAGAGATCTTTGTACGATATTCCTCCGGTTTGGACCTGCCATCAAACTCCTCCTCGAAGTATTCACGGATTTCGATAATGTAGTGAATCCTGTCCGGCACGATCTCAATCTCGGATGTCCCGGTCACTTCAATGTAGCGTCCGTCTGCCTGCGCCTGCACCTGTGACAGGCCGGCTAGCGGCAGGAGCATTGCCAATAATAATAGTCTTGTTATCATAAGCGGTTGTATTTATTTTACTTCAAATTCCGTATCCATATAAATTTCGAGTTGCAGTCCTATTCGGTATTTTCCTGAAAGTAACCTGCCTGCTTGGAATCGTTTCTTGTCGTTTCTGTCTGTTATCCGGTTGACATCCCATGAGACAGGAATGGTAAACAGTATCGCTTCTCCACCTTTCAAACGGGCACGGCTTTTCATATAATTCGCTTCTCCTACCCAACCGGAACGGGCAAAGGATGTACCATATATCGCTCGTCTGTACTTATACTAGGGAAAAAGACCGGTTGTACCTCCAGGTTTGTATGGTTTTCAAATAAAATACGTATGGAATCATTATTGGATGGTAATACCTTGAAAGCAAAGGCACCGTCCATTTCCGTCTCCTTTATGGAAACAATACTTTTACCTGTCAGATTGCAATAGGTATGGATGTTGGCAAACACATAAAAATTAGCCTGGTACCTGTTGGGCTTTAACGGATATTTAAACTCGGACATACGGATATGTTCGGGTAGCGTATCGCCTTTGGATAAATCTCTTCCTCCAATGGCGAATACAAGATTGTCTATAAAGGGGAAACCGAGCCATTTGCCATTTACCATCTGTTTGAGATTATGATATTCAAGCTCGGCTGTAGGGCCATCCATATTGATTATATCAAGCACAATCTCTTTTGTCCGAGGAGAATATACTGGTTGTCGTGTCCTGATTTTGTAGGCGTCCGCATGGGTGATGGTGACAGCGGGAAGCCTTTGTATGCGGATGCGGCTCTCATACTTTTCTATTTCCGACAGTGACAGCGGAAAATCGATATCCTGCGCTTGCAATTTGGGTAACAAGCAGAATAAATAAACTGATAACAAGTACGCTATTTTTTTCATACGTTTTGACTTTAAGGTTGTACAAACTTACATCTTCTGTTTATATATCTCCATTCTTCACTATCCCAATAATGTTTTTCGCCGTCAGACCCGGATACGACTTTTTGTTTTCCCGTAAATGTAACCTTAGCCTTTCCTCCCTCAAAAGGGTATGCAAACTTGAATTGGGGAGTAATGATTATGTGTCCCGACGAATCGGCAAAACCCATCAGGCCTTTCTCATCCATGATTCGGAACAACCCTTCCTTGACATAATCAGGTCCGTTATCACATTCGACTACATAAAAAAGTTTCTTGCCTGCATCGTTAATGCAGACTATCCTGGCATCTCTTGGCTTGTCTTCGTATACAAAGCCTATACCTTTGATGGTATCGGTTTGACAGAATTTATATCTGCCGTATGGCACAATGGTATCTCCACGCTCATTTAGATAACAGACCGGAACACCCGCTTCCAAACGAGGTTCAGGGGTATGGGCAATCAAGGTGGCATCATATCTCATCAAGACGGGTTGGTCGCAGGTGGAATAACCGGTAATAACCACATCCGCCTTCGGAAGGAGTGGCATGGTATCCAGTCTGTATTGAATGCATAGCGTATCCTTTCCAGGGCATAAGACAGTAGGTTCATTTCTAAACGATTGTAAAACATCCAGTACTGATTTTCGAAATGAACGGGGCGTTTTACCAAGAATAGTGGCCGTGGTGATGTAACCATCCTGATTCACTTCGTAAGCAACTCGCAAGACACAGCCTTTGTTCTTCTTCTGCCAGACTATCGGGTATTTACATCGTCGGCTCAATGTCTTGATAAGCCAGCTTTCATCCCGTAGCTCATCCAATGATTTATCCAGTCCGAAGATGCCGGGAGGTACTTCCTCGCGCCATGTTTTCCCGTATTTTTTATCCAGATAGCGGAACACTTCCCGGTTGTAGGCTGTCAACAGACGATTGGGCGTGTTTAAATAGCAATCCATCTTTCCGTTTTCTTTCAGGGGATAATAGCTATAATATTTGACTCCATACTTTTTCCAAAAGATATGTTCCCGTACTTTTTTGTCTTGTTCAATGGGTATGACCAGTTTTAGATTCGGGTGCCCTTTATTGATATATTCACGTGACAATTTCGGTGAACATACATATTCTTCGATATAGTCATAAGGCAATGTCAATACCAGTTGTAAGGTGTCCGTGCATGTTGTTCCGGACACGGTGACGAGTGTGTCACAAGGATTCAAGCCAATAAATTCTGCCCGCAAAAGACATTGTCCTTTTTTTAAATGTTTTATTCTGAAAGTTCCTGTAGAATCAGTCAGCCAACCTTGAAAAGGCAATCCCTCTACTCTCAGATTGGAACCGGTCAACGGCCTTTTTATAACATCATAGGGCGGAATCTGTCGCACTTCTTCCCCATAAACTTTACCTATAATGGAATATCCGGTTGTATCGTTATCTGCTTTGGATGGTAAATCATTTTTCTCCCAAATACCTAATACGCAGTTTAGAGGTTCCATGGTATATTTCCCGTTGATGAATAGTCTCTCCCATGGATAAATACTTTTCAGTGTCTCTTTGAAAGCTTTCACTAATGGGTGGTTCCGGTCTTCAATGTTTTCTCCTTTGGGACGTATGAACAAAGTTCGGACATCAAAGTCCAGGAGATGGCCATCCGGGGTACATTGGATATTACGTATACTGAATATCAGCCGCTGTCCTTTGTACTTCGGAAAACGATGCCAGGGGAACCGCCGGATGATTTCATCTTGTGATTCTAAAATCTTTATTCCAGGTTGTTTGAAATTATGGTATGTCCGTACACTTTGTATCCTGCCTTGCCTGAGTAGAATTACCTGTTCGGCTTCCATATTACGGTCGAAACCGGAGTGGACATAATGTACCAAATCACCTTTGCCGGCCCGTAGTTCACCGCTGAACCAGCGGGCAGGAATCCTTCCGTTCTCATAATAAGAGGCAAAAAGTGTTTTCAGAGCGTCTGTGTGGTAAATCAAAGTGGAATCTTTCCGACTTGCCTTGTCATATACGCATATTTCCATACGTTGCAGGTAAAGACAGCTGTCCTCTATTTTCCAAAAGGCCGTATAACCATCCCAGTTGGCGGTTGACATACAATGATTTTCCGGAAGAAAGTCCCTTAACCGTGTATATAGGGCGGAATCCTTGTCTATTGGTCTGGCCATCAGCCACCATTGCTCACCATTGATGTAAATGACATCACAAGACTGTCCCGTCGCCTTTATATACAAAGAGACGAATAGAAACAAGATTACGATAGAATATCTCTTTATACGCATGGATCTGTTTTACTTAATTGTCACACTATCCTTTTCAGAAATACAAAAAAGAACACTCTTTTTGTATTCTTCTTAGACAAAAATGTGGTTGTAAGCACTCATTTCTAAAACTCCAATACGCTTCTTGCTCAATTCTATATATCAGCCCTTTACTGAAGCAATTTTCAGTAAAGGGCTGATATTGTTTTATTATAGAATAAATTAAAAACGATAAGCGAATCCCAAATTGAATACAGCCTGATCAAAATCACTGACCAGTTGGTAGCGTAACTCGAAATTCATAATCCAACTACTTGTCAATGCGAAGTCGGCTCCACCACCGATATTCACTCCTACCCTGCATTCGTTATGATTGTCATCATCTTTGTCTATATGAATATGGTCTCCGTCCACATCAATATCAAAACCATCTCCTAGGTCAAACATCCAATTAGAAAATGTAAAACCGAATAGGGGATATAACTTTACGCTTCTGCCTACGGGACATAAATAATGGAGATTCATATTTATGTCCAACATACTAACATTGTCGTTTTCTATAAAGTAATTCAAAGACGGCTCAAGACGTATGGGGTTGGTTATATTGTATTGATATTTCAACCCAAGGCCAATACTCTCAATTTCCGTCCCATAACTCAGTCCGAATCCAATAGCTTGTCTACCTTTTTGAGCATAAACGCCACTCAACATAACAAACAACAATCCTAAAAAAATTAAAATCTTTCTCATTTCAATATACTTTTATACCTATAAGTGTTAATCGTCATCCCAATCATCATCGTCATCATCATCCCACCTATAATGTTTGTTGTGTTTATGCTTCTTGTGTTTTTTATAATGTTTGTGATGATGTTTTCGGTGATGGTCACAGTATGAACAATAATGTTCATGCCAACAATTACTATGATAATTTACCCTGTCATAGAAAGGATTGTAATATACCGATCCCGGCCTTATACCTATCTCTATCAAAACACGATCCCAGCCGTGCCTATGGTAACGTTTATAATAATCACATACATCACGCATGTGCCTGCCAGATGTTTTGGCTATTTCAAGGGCCAAACCTACATTCCCCCAATCTCTTCCACATTGCCTATAATAATCATCCAATAAGTTGTTGGGGGTATTATATTCTATACACAAACGTTTTCGGTAATCCGAAAGTTCCACAGAGGCATATTTATTTGCCCTGCCAATAAACAATGATAGCCTATCTTGCGCAAACATGGAACAAGAAATAGCTATGAGCAATAGCAAAACTTTAAATTGTCTCATATTTTTACAAAGCTTTTTGTTGATAAATACGGTTATATTCGCAAACATAGGTATAAAAAAGACAAAAAGCAATTTTTTGTCTAAAAATTATAGCAAAACTAGATTATTATGGTCATTTAGGACATTTGATGACATCTGGTGACATCTGATGACAGCACTGAATTACAGTACGTTATTCCATTTTACATTCGCTGTCGAATTCAAATTTATGTCTCACCTAAATGATTCGACAATGAAGAGAAGAATCCTTTTTTCTGTGATGTGTGCGGTTATTGCCGCCAGTGTTTTTGCGCAGGGCCAAGGTCAGGGCCTTGCCGGTATCAACGCGGCGACCAGTCTCATGACCTCGTATTTCGATCCCGCCACTAAGTTGTGCTACGCCATCGGGGCCGTCCTGGGGTTGGTGGGCGGTATCAAGACCTACGGCAAGTTCTCCAGTGGCGATCCTGATACCTCGAAGACAGCCGCCAGCTGGTTTTTCGCGTGTATCTTTCTGATCGTGGCCGCCACCATCCTGCGTTCCTTCTTCCTCTAGAGGCATGAGGTATCCGGTAAACAAAGGCGCGGGCAATCCCGTCGAGTTCAAGGGGCTCAAGTCTCAATACCTGTTCGTTTTCGCCGGCGGACTTGTGATGGTGCTCCTTGCGGTGGTTATCCTCTATCTGGTGGGTGTGGACCAATGGATATGCATCTCCTTCGGGAGCATATCCGGTGGCCTACTGGTATGGATGACTTTTCGGTTAAACGCCCGCTACGGTGAACACGGACTGATGAAGCTGCTGGCCGAAAAACGCCATCCGCGCTACCTAATTCACCGCAAGAGAGTCTTCAGATTATTCACGAAAAGAAAAAAACAAAAATCATGAGAAATGTTTTAAAGGCGGAAACGCTAGAACGCAGATTCCCCCTTCTCTCAGTAGAGAACGGCTGCATCGTGAGCAAGGACGCCGACCTGACCGTGGCTTTCGAGGTGGAGCTGCCCGAGTTGTACACGGTGACGGAGGACGAGTATGAGACTATGCACTCTTCCTGGATAAAGGCCATGAAGGTGCTGCCGGAGCATAGCATCGTCTGTAAGCAGGATTGGTTCATCCAAGAAACATACCGTTCTAAAAGTGATGGTGAGGAACAAAGCTTTCTTACACGCAGCTATGAACTGCATTTCAATGAAAGACCGTACCTAAACCACAGATGCTACCTGTTCTTGACAAAGACGACCCGAGAGCGTAGCCGCCAACGGAGCGATTTCAGCACCCTCTGCCGGGGATTCCTGCTGCCCAGGGAGATAACCGACAAAGACACGGCTGCCCGTTTTCTGGAGTCGGTGGAACAGTTCGAACGCATCATGAACGATTCCGGGCATATAAGGCTGCGGCGTCTGGAAACGGACGAGATTACTGGCACGAAGGAACGTCCCGGACTGGTGGAGAAATACCTCTCGCTCTCGCTGGAGGATGAGAGTGCCGTATTGCAAGACATCTGCCTCAAGCCCGGACGGATGCGTATCGGAGACAAGCGGCTTTGCCTGCATACCCTCTCGGATACGGAGGACCTGCCCGGCAAGCTCTCCACCGACATGCGTTACGAGAGGATGTCCACGGACCGCAGCGACTGCCGCCTCTCCTTCGCGGCGCCGGTGGGACTGCTGCTGCCGTGCAACCACATCTATTCACAGTACGTGTTCATTGACAACGCACAGGAAATCCTGCAGATGATGGAGAAGAACTCACGTAACATGCTCTCGCTGTCAAGATACAGCCGGAGCAACGCCGTAAACCAGGAATGGACGGAAATGTATCTGGACGAGGCACATACCAAAGGGCTGCTTCCCGTCAGATGCCATTGCAACGTCATCGCCTGGGCCGAGGACGCGGATGAGTTCCGTCGCGTCAGGAACAACACGGGCAGCCAGCTGGCCATGATGGAATGCACGCCAAGGTATAACACTATCGACATGCCGGTCCTCTATTGGGCGGGTATTCCCGGCAACGCGGGTGATTTTCCAGCCGAGGAGTCGTTTTACACCTTCCTGGAACAGGCGGTATGCCTCTTTTCCGGAGAGACCAATTACAGAAACTCACCCAGTCCTTTCGGTATCCGTATGGCGGACCGTCAGAACGGGATTCCGGTACATGTGGACATTTCCGACCTTCCCATGAAACGGGGAATCATCACCAACAGGAACAAGTTCATCCTCGGTCCTTCAGGCAGCGGGAAGTCCTTCTTCACCAACCATCTGGTCCGGCAATATTACGAGCAGGGCACACATATCCTGCTGGTAGATACGGGCAACAGCTATCAGGGATTGTGCCGCATGATTCACGACCGCACCCGTGGGGAGGACGGGATCTACATTACGTACGAGGAGGACAACCCGATAGCCTTCAATCCGTTCTATACGGATTGCGGACTGTTTGACGTGGAGAAACGGGAAAGCATCAAGACATTGATCCTGACCTTGTGGAAACGGGAGGACGAGGCACCGAAACGTTCGGAGGAGGTGGCCCTTTCCGGGGCGGTGAACGCCTATATCCGGATGATTTCGGAGAACCAGGGTATCAAACCGGATTTCAACGGTTTCTACGAGTTTGTCGCCGATGACTACAGGAGAATGATTGAGGAGAAAAAGGTGCGTGAGAAGGATTTTGACATTGACGGTTTCCTGAACGTGCTGGCACCTTTTTACAAGGGCGGAGACTATGACTTCCTGCTGAATTCCGACAAGGAGCTGGACCTGACAGGCAAACGGTTCATCGTGTTCGAGCTGGACAACATCAGTGGCAACAAGGTACTGCTTCCCGTGGTGACGCTGATCATCATGGAGACCTTCATCGCCAAGATGCGCAGGCTCAAGGGGATCCGCAAGATGATTTTAATAGAGGAATGTTGGAAGGCCCTGATGTCCGCCAATATGAGTGAGTACATCAAATACCTTTTCAAGACGGTCAGAAAGTATTTCGGCGAGGCCGTAGTGGTAACCCAGGAGGTGGATGACATCATCAGTTCCCCTATCGTGAAGGAGGCCATCATCAACAATTCCGACTGTAAAATCCTGCTTGACCAACGAAAATACATGAACAAGTTTCGAGCACATCCAGCGGCTTCTCGGCCTGACAGAGAAAGAAAAAGGGCAGATACTCTCCATCAACCAGGCGAACCATCCCGGGCGGTTCTACCGGGAAGTGTGGATCGGGCTTGGCGGAACCCACTCGGCAGTATATGCCACGGAAGTGAGCGGGGAGGAATATTACACGTTCACGACCGAGGAGTCCGAAAAGATGGAAGTACAGCGGCTGGCAGAAAGATTGGATGGCAACCTGGAACTTGCCGTCCGCCATCTGGCAGAGAAAATGCGAGAGGAACAAGGACAAAGATCAACCCTAAAATGAAAACGATTATGAGAAACAAACCCCTTATGAGACTGGCGGTATGCCTGATCGGCATGGCCGCCCTGGTATTGCAAAGTTGTGCGGACGGTGGTACCGACCGTGACAGACTCTGCGGATCGTGGACCAGTGTGGACGGCAAACCGGACGTGTTGGTATATAAGGAAGGAGAGGCCTACAAGGTGACGGTATTCGCCCGTAGTGGCAAGACACGCCGCCTCAGGCCGCAGACCTACCTGTTGGTGGAAGAGAACGGCAACCTCTTTATCAATACGGGGTACCGTATCGATGTATCCTACAACGAGGAGACGGATATCCTGACTTTCTCACCCAACGGGGATTATGTACGGAAGGAGGAACGCCCATGAGAGCGAGGACATTCCTGATCGGGATAATGCTTGTGCTGGGCGGGAACATGGCCCGGGCGCAATGGGTGGTGACCGATCCCGGAAATCTGGCCCAAAGTATCATCAACATGTCGGACAACATCGCCCATACCTCCAAGACGGCGGTCAATACGGCCGACAATTTTGCGGAGACGGTAAAGATCTACGAGCAGGCCAAGAAGTACTACGACCAGTTAAAGGCGGTGAACAACCTGATACAGGACGCCCGCAAGGTGCGTGACATCATCCTGATGGTAGGCGATGTGTCCGACATCTATGTGACGAACTTCAAAAAGATGATGAACGACGACAACTTCTCGTCCCGCGAGCTGGACGCCATCGCCTTCGGTTACACCCGCCTGCTGGAGGAGAGCAACGGCGTGTTGCAGGACCTCAAACAGGTCATCAACGTGAGCACGCTCTCCATGACCGACAAGGACCGTATGGATGTGGTGGACAACTGTTATTACGAAATGCGCCGTTACCGCAATCTGGTGAGCTATTATACTAACAAGAACATAGCCGTGAGCTATCTCCGTGCCAGGAAAAAGAACGATATGGAACGTGTGATGCGGCTCTATGGAAATGAAACCTCCAAATACTGGTAGCCCATGGTACCTTTGACGATAGATTTTGCCAACCTGCATACCATACTGGGAACCCTGTATGAAGATATGCTCCCCCTCTGCAAGGACATGATGGACGTGGGCAAGGGGCTTGCCGGGCTGGGCGCCCTCTTTTATGTCGCCGTACGCATATGGCAGTCGATGGCACGTGCCGAGCCGATAGACGTGTATCCCCTGCTGCGCCCCTTCGCTATCGGCATCTGTATCCTGCTTTTTCCCACACTGGTACTTGGCACGCTGAACACCGTGCTCAGTCCTATTGTGCAGGGTACGCACAAGATGCTTGAGGGGCAGACGCTGGACATGGAGCGATACAGGGCGCAGAAGGAGGAGCTGGAAAAGGAGGCCATGCTGCGGAATCCTGAAACCGCCTATCTGGTGAGTGACGAGGAGTTCGACCGGCAGCTAGACGAGTTAGGCTGGTCAACCGTGGATACCGCCTCCCGGCTGGGTATGTACGTGGAGGTGGGCATGTATAACCTGGAGAAGAAGATCCGTGACACGTTCCGCAGCCTGCTGGAACTGATATTCGCCGCGGCGTCGCTGCTGATAGATACCGTGAGGACCTTTTTTCTGGTCGTGCTCTCCATTCTGGGACCGGTAGCGTTCGCCTTCAGCGTATGGGACGGTTTCCAGTCCACACTCGGACAGTGGTTCACGAGGTATATCTCCGTCTATCTGTGGCTTCCGGTCAGCGATCTGTTCAGCACCCTGCTCGCCAAACTCCAGGTGCTGATGCTCCAGAACGACATCCAGGAATTGCAGAACAATCCTGACTACTCGATAGACAACTCGAACAGTGTCTATATCATCTTTATGCTTATCGGGATTATCGGGTATTTTACCGTTCCGACGGTGGCGGGCTGGATCGTGCAGGCGGGAGGAGCCGGGAATTTCAGCCGCAACCTGAACCGTACCGCCACGAAAACCGGCAGTTTTGCGGCAGGAGTGGGCGGTGCCGTATTGGGAAATATCGGAGGACGGTTGAGAGGCAAATAAGCCTTGCCGGAAATATTTGTTTATTCATTCAAACCAATCATTCGAGAAATGGAATTCAAGTCTTTGACCAACATTGAGAGCAGCTTCCGCCGCATCCGTATGATGGCGGCCGTTTTTATCTGCTGCTGCACTCTTGTCACCGGCTACGCGCTTTGGAGCTCGTACCGCTTCGCCGAAAGGCAGCGTGAGAAAATCTATGTACTGGACGGGGGTAAGTCGCTGATGATGGCCCTTTCGCAGGATCTTTCGCAAAATCGTCCTGCCGAGGCGAGGGAACACGTAAGACGCTTTCACGAGCTGTTCTTCTCGCTCTCTCCACAGAAAGAGGCCATCAGCCACAACATCGACCGTGCCCTGCAACTGGCGGACAAGAGCGCCTACCACTATTATGTGGATTTTGCCGAGAAGGGATATTACAACCGCCTGATATCGGGCAACATCAATCAGGTGGTGCATGTGGACAGCGTGGTGTGTGATTTTGCCCGTTACCCTTACAAGGCGAGGACGTATGCCCGTCAGATGATAATTCGTGAGAGCAACGTGACCGAGCGCAGTTTGGTCACCACCTGCTCACTTCAGAATACGGGACGTTCGGACGACAATCCGAATGGGTTCATCATCGAACAGTTTACCATTCTAGAGAACAGGGATATCAGAAGCACGGAACGATGAGAAAAGAAAAAAAACACCTGAGACGTATGGACTGCTGTATCCGGCTGTTCTGCCACCGCCTGACAAGGAAACAACGGAAGATCGTGACAACCACGGCATTCCTCTTGTTTCTGACGGCCTGCCTCCATGCCATCCTCGCCTCGCTATCCGGCTTGGGAGAGCCTAGGGGAAAGATGAAAATAGAATATGTCCGGCCGCTTGACTTGCGACCGGAAAAAAGTACAATCAATTTAAACACCCCATCCGATGAAAATAGATATCCAGAAGATTAAAAAACAGCTGGGATTTCCAAGCGACCGGCCGTTGACTCTCCAAGAGAAGCGCCGGTATATGAAGTTCGCCGTCTATCCGCTCTTCTTCCTGATATTCGCGGGGATTGTCCTGTTGATATACAGTCCGACCGAAAAGGAAAAAGCGGAGGCGGAGAAAGAGAGGGGATTCAATACCGAGATCCCGTCTCCCGAAGAGAGCCGTATGGAAGGCAACAAGGTCAGCGCCTACGAGCGGGAAGCCTTGTCGAAGAAAGAGAGAGGACGGAAAGACACTTTCCTGGAAATGTCGGAACTGTTCAACCGGAACAAGGACCGGAAAGACACCGTACCGTCAGTGGACAGCGGAGTGAACCTTGAACTGCCATCCGTACCGGAAACCGTACAGACGCATAATCCGGTACGTTCCTCCACCTCTGCCTACCATGACATGAACCGCTCGCTTACGACCATTTACACGCCACGGGAAACCTCCCGGGAGGAGGAACTGCTCCGGCGTATCGAGGAACTGGAAAAAAGACAGAACATGGAACCGTCCCAGGAACAGTCATTGGAGGAAAAGATGGCCCTGATGGAAAAGTCATACGAACTGGCGGCCCGGTACAACGGCAAACAGACACCGTCCGTTATCCCTACGGATGACCGGAAAGACAGGACATCGGTCAAGCCGGTTAAGCGGATACGACAAGAAGTGGTATCTTCCCTGGTGCAACCGGTGAATGACGGGGACTTCATAGCCGGAGTGTCCGAAGAAAGGAACACCGGTTTCCATACGCCGGTGGGCAGGACACCGGTATCGGACCGTAATACCATTGCCGCCTGTGTGCACGGCACGCAGACCGTATCGGACGGACAAGCCCTGCGTGTCCGCCTGCTGGAAGCGATGGCAGTGGACGACCGCCTCATACCCAAAGGAACGGTATTGACAGGCGGAACACGGATCCAGGGAGAACGCATGGATATTGTCATCACCAATGTGGAATATCAAGGAACCGTCATTCCGGTGGAACTGGAAGTGTATGATGCGGACGGTCAGCAAGGAATATTGATACCCAACTCACTGGAGTATGATGCCGTGCGTGAAATAGCGGCGGGCATGGGCGGTTCGATGGGAAGCAGCATCAGCATCTCCACCGACGCGGGAGCGCAGATAGCCTCGGATCTGGGTAAAGGCGTCATACAGGGCGTGTCACAGTACATCACCAAGAAGATGCGCACGGTCAAGGTCACGCTGAAAGCCGGACACAGGCTGCTGCTTCACTCTCCGAAACAATGAAACGGTATACAGACGAGAAAACAGAAACCAATTATTCAACAAACAACCAACAATAATCGGACATGAGAAAGATTCTGATGATGTTTGCCCTACTGACGGGCTTCATGGCTGCGTACGCGCAGCAGAGTGGCGGAGATTATTTCGAGGGGCTGAGCCGCAAGATAGGCTTCAGCCGGATGATACCTCCGCATGGTCTGGAAATCACTTACGACAAGACCGTACATGTGATTTTCCCCTCTCCCATCAAGTATGTGGACCTCGGTTCCACCAACCTGATTGCCGGCAAGGCGGACGGCGCGGAAAATGTGATCCGTGTGAAAGCGGCCAGAAAGCATTTTCGTAATGAGACGAATATGAGCGTGATCACGGAAGACGGAAATTTTTACACCTTCAATGTCAAGTATGCCGATGAACCGTTGCTGCTTAATGTGGAGATGTGTGATTTTATTCATGACGGGGAGACGGTGAACCGCCCGAACAACGCGATGGAAATTTATTTGCAGGAGCTGGGCAGTGAGTCACCGCGTCTGGTACGTCTGATCATGAAATCCGTACACAAGCAGGACAAGCACTGGATCAAACACATCGGCTGCAAGCGCTTCGGGGTACGGTTCCTGCTCAAAGGACTTTATACGCATGGAGACCTGCTCTATTTCCATACCGAGGTGAGAAATGCCACCCATGTGCCGTTTGACGTGGATTTCGTGACTTTCAAGATAGTGGACAAGAAGATAGTGAGGCGTACCGCCATGCAGGAACAGGTGATTTATCCGCTGCGTGCGTTCAACTATGTCATTCGTGTGGAGGGAAAGAAGGACGAGCGTACCGTGTTTGCCCTGCCCAAGTTCACCATTCCCGACGATAAGAAACTGGTAGTGGAAATGTATGAGAAACAAGGCGGCCGTCATCAGATCTTTGAGGTGGACAACGAGGATCTGGTGCGTGCGGAAACTATCAATGAGCTGCAAGTGCGATGAAGAGGTATTTATATATCACCTTTGCGCTGCTGGTACTTCTGGCAGGGCAGGCGGGAGCACAACGCCGTCTTCCAAAAATGAAGGGCGTCAGTCTCACGGCAGGAATGACGGACGGCTTTTACTGCAAGGCGAATAAGCCGGATGCCGGTTTCTCTTTCGGGCTGGCGGTTTCCACTTATGCAAAAAAGAGAAACCAGTGGGTGCTGGGCGGCGAGGTACTGAAGCGCAATACGCCTTATCGTGACGGTTCTATCCCTTTAGTGCAATATACCGGTGAAGGCGGATATTATTATAATATCTTTTCCTCCCCTAATAAAACGGTATTCTTAAGCATTGGCGGTTCGGCGATGCTGGGCTATGAATCGGTGAACGGGGGGAAAAGACTGCTGTATGACGGTGCCACGCTGGGACAATGCGAATCCTTTATCTATGGTGGTGCGATAACGTTGGAGGCAGAGACCTACCTATCTGACCGTTTAGTGCTGCTGCTCCGGCTTCGTGAACGCATCCTTTGGGGCAGCGCTTCCACGCATGCCCACTTCCAGTATGGAATCGGTATCAAATACATTCTCTAATTTTTAAACCCATATACCCATGAAAAGAAAAATCGTTGACTTTATGACGTTTATATGCTGCCTGGCAGTTTCCTGTCTTTCTCTTGCTTCTTGTGACAGCGAACTGGACGTTCAGCAGGAATACCCGTTTACGGTGGAGTCGATGCCGGTAGTCGGTAAGATCGCTGATGGTGAGACGGTGGAAATCCGTCTGGAAATTAAAGCGGAGGGAAATTTCTCCGGAACAGTCTATACATTGAGATATTTCCAACCGGACGGTAAAGGCAGCTTAAAGATGGAGGACGGTACGGTGTTGAAACCCAATGACCGCTACCTGTTAAATGAACTGAGGTTCCGGTTGTACTATACCTCGCAGAGTGCGGATGCGTCACAGACCATCGACCTTTATTTTGAGGATAACTGGGGGAATTTGCAGAGGTTGAGTTATGACTTCAACGCGGATGACACCCCTCCGGCTGAAAAGGATGATACGCATGGAAAGGAGGTACAACCATGACATACCTGTATTTGTACATACCGGGAATGGCCCATGAGGTACAGCTGTCGGAATCGGCCGACCGGATTCCCAATATGGGGGACCGGCTCGAAATTGACGCGGTACGGCTCGACAAGTCCTCCCGCAACCTGTTGGAAACGACACCGGCCTGTCACTGCTTTGAAAAGAATGCGGAAACGGAACGGCAGTCCCTCGCGGAATACCTGGCGGAAAGTGTGGTGACCGTAACGGGAAGAAGGTGGAGCTACGGGGATGGACATACGTATTGCACGTTGGATGTGGAGGTAAGGAATTGAACGGAATGAGGAAACTTTTGTTTATTCTGATGGTACTGCCGTTCACTTTGAATGTTCGTGCCGAAGATCCGCCCTCCATGCTGGAAAAGGCGGTTTCCAACATTGGCATCGGGGAACTGTTACGATGCAAATGCCCAAAATGTAAATGTCATTTTTGAAAATGTTGGAGCCTGGGAAAAAACAGGCAGTTATTCGAGTAGAAGATGACGGATATGGAATGTCGTTTGAAGATATTCGGGACAAATGGATGGTTATTGGAACTTCAAGTAAACGCGCTCGTCCATATTCACCTAAACCCTTCAATAGAAAATGTGTTGGAGAAAAAAGGTATAGGACGTTTTGCTGTAGATAAGCTAGGAGATAAGGTTTCCGTTATCACTAAAAAGGAAGGGGAAGAAAAGTGGCTAAAGGTAGATATTGACTGGACTGCTTATTACACTGAAACCGAAAAAGAGGCAGATATTCGTCTATTTACCGATATGGAGAATGTCTATACGTATAATGATGCTGAAAATCCAGATGTATCAGGAACGAAATTGATAATTACTTCCATCAGAGAGCCTTGGACTAAGAAAGAAATTGAGCATTTAATGCGTGAAATTTCAAAAATTGTCTCACCATTTGCAAATTTGAGTTACCCATTCAAAGTGCGAGTAATTGCACCTGAATTTGATATAGACCAAGAGTCTATTAGAACGTTGGATGACTTTAATAATGCGACCATTTCTCTGAGTATAGACTTTGACGAGACTAAAACTTCAGCAAAGTATTTTCTACGATAAGGAAAAGAGTACTTTTAATTATCATCTTATTCCACTTAAACCTTTTGGAGGAATAAGGATGAAGATTTTCTTCTTTGACGAGCCAGGCTCGTAGAAACTACCGAAAAGCCTTTCCTAATGACCCTATAGATGGATTTAAGGTCTATCGTGATGGTATCATTGCCACGCCTTTTGCAGAAACTAACGAAATTCAAGATTTGAAACGTGACATTTTTAGGAATTGATAAAAGAGTATATCAAGATATATTTAATAGAATAAGCACACGTGAGTTTTTGGGGGTCATTGATATCACCAAAATGGAAATCCTCAAATAATAGATGCGACCAATCGCCAAGACTTTGTGGACAATGACGAGTATCGAGAGATGAAGAAATTTATCATCACTCAACTTAATGCTCTTCAAGATTACAAGGTGGAAATGCGTCAAGCAAAACGAGACAATGCTCAGGAGGGTCTAAAAGCCTGCATCAGATGATATCAATTCTTTAGTAGAAGCCTTTAATGATATAGTCGCCCAAAAACCAGAATTAAAGCTGACTGTAGAACCTCTTATCAAACAAGTACGTAAGACAGGCCGTAGTGTAAAGACTGCTATTAGCGAACAAAAAAAAGCTTTAGAGGATTTTACTCGTAAGGAGAACATCTATATGAGTATTATGTCCCTACAACAGTTTGCAATTAATATCACTCATGCTGTCCGTACCACACTTAACCAAATACGCGATAGGGTAGAGTTCTTCTATAGATATTATCCCGATCCCGGAGGAGGAAGATTTATTCATACTCTATTCTAAAGAGATGTATGAACGCTTCAAAGTACTCAACCGTGTGATTAACTATATGCTTAGCTATTCACAATCAAACTTGACTCCTGAGGAAGTTGATTTAAAAACACGTTCGAGGAAATACTGGGTGAATACGATGATGTCTTCTCACGTGAAGGAATATCCTTACAGACAGATTTTCCCGATAAGCTGGTTCTGAACGCGAACCGACAATTTTTTAGGGATATTCTGCAGAACCTAATAGACAATTCCGTGAAAGCAATGGCTAAGTCAGAACAGAAAGTGATTCGTTGCTCTTACGAGGTTCAAAACGATATGTTGGAGATCCTTGTTTCAGACACAGGCATAGGTATTCCCCAAAGAAGACAATGAACAAATCTTTGCTTTGTACTATACAACAACCGAGTTGCAAGGAGGTGCTGGCGTTGGATTGTATATTGTAAAAACTCGTGTTCAGTCTCTTGGAGGCTCTGTAGCCGTCGTTGACAGTGAATTTGGCGAGATAGGGACGACAATAAAAATAACAATACCTTTTAAAAAGTAAACAATTATGGATTTTAAAATAGTTTTTATTGACGACAACATGTCGGAGAAAGAGCCGTTTGTTCAGAATATAAGAAAGCATTACAAAGATGCCGATTGTAACCATGTTTTCCAAAATCCAGATAAAGGACTGGAATTCGTTTTGGAGAATTTGAATAGCAAAATGCTAGTATTCATTGACTGGAATTTCAGCGGTCACCACAAAAAGGGCATTGACTTGTTGAAGGAGATCCGTAAAAAGACGTCCTTGCTTTATATTGTGATAATGTCGGCCAACCAGTTAAGGACTGATATTCCTTTGGATTCCATCATTGAAATGATGAACGAGGAGAATTTCTTCTATTTGGACAGGAGTAATGATGATTTTGAATCCGTCATTTCCATTATTGACAGAGTTCGTTCTCAGTGGAGCACAAAATTTGATTGCGTCCTTGAACAATGGCTTCTCCGTCATCCAGAGGATAACGATAGAGAAAGCTTTTTAGTGAAGTCTCTACAGGCACAACATTCACTTGGGCTGACATCCTTGTTGAGTTGAGGCAACAAACACCCATAGGTAAATCTTTTGAGCAAAAACTTAATGAATATTATATCTATCAATTAAATCGTTCTAAAAAATAAATATGGATAAGGTATTGATAGCATATAATAATGATTCTACTACCATACTTCATGACTTCTTAGAATCATGTGCGGACGAGGCGAAGCAAATTTGTGCTGATAATGGCATTGAATACTCTTCTGTTTACCCTCCAAATTTGAGTGAACAGAATGTTATTGGTGCCATGCCTGAACACCAGTTTTGTTTTTTTGCCGGTCATGGTGATGCCAATGGAATTTACAATGAGGATGAAGACGCTGTTGTCTCAATACATACAACCAATTACAATTTCAAGAACAAAGGTTTTTATAGTATTGCTTGTTCTTGCGCTCAAAGGCTTCATCCACATTTAAAGGCTCATGATTTACGATTTTTTGTCGGTTATAACAACACGTTTAATGTAAGAGGTGAACATGAACCTTTTATAAATAGTGCCATAGCAGGTTTAAAAAGTTTTTTGAATGGAGATACGTTAAAAGTTGCGAAAGAAAAAATGATTACTACATATGACACTCAAATAGCTGCATTGGATATAACTGATCCGATGGCTGCTGTTGAATTGGTGCACAATAAAGAGGCTTTAGTTTTTGACGGCAATGATGATTTATTGTTTTCCGACTTACAATAATAGGTATGTAAACGAATTATTATATAAAAATATATTAATACGTTAATTATTAAATATATGATTACATGGAGCTTGCATTGTATTTGATAGAATGAAAGAGCCTGTAAGTAAACATACTCTTCACTCTATTTTATTCCTCTATTCTTTTATGAGACTGTCTCAAAATAAAAAACAGAGATAGGTTTACTTACAATCTATAAGCTACAACATAAAAATCTCCTGCTTTTAGTCCTATGATTGCAATAAACAAGGGCTAAAGCAGGAGATTTTTACTTCTAAGTCACTAGTGTTCCGTTAAAATTGTGAATCGGCCGCATAACAAGCTATATATCTGAGTGATACAAACAATTTTAAGGTAAACCGATTTGATTTCGAAACTTAACCCAACTAGCATAAGATGTTATATAAGTGCTTGAATATCAAGAACGGTATTCCGAGAATTTGAGTTCAGATGATACTTCGCGATTTTAACGGGACAGCAGTGCTTCTAAGTTTCAATCTATAAGATTTTTACTTTTGCAATTCTATTTTGAGACAGCCTCATATTTGACAAATTATTGTTACACTTAAATTATTTCTTTAGCCCTACATATTCCAAAAGAGATTGTCCTTTGGGAAGTTTCTTCCATTTCTTTTCAAGTTTTAGAGTTGATTTACTTTCCAAAGTAGCCAAAGCCTTTTATTCTTTTTGTTCAACAGAAACAAAGATATACCGCATAGTGGTTCTTATATCCGCATGTCCCATTAGCCTTTGTATAGCAACAATATTCAATCCTTGTTCCAGCCAATGACTGGCACGTGCGTGTCTAAGACTATGGCAATGAAAATTGCGAGGTACGCATTTGTCTATCTCATTTGCTTTAATCGCATACATTTTCAAACGTTTATTGATGCCTCCTGGGACATTTTTTTCTTCTCTCCGCCATAAACAGAATAGAATAAATAACTATGAGAATCAAAATCATTGTTATGGAATACCTCTATATATCGTAAAAGAATTTTGCTCACGTCCTTCAATATGGGAGGTGTCCTGCATTTATACCCTTTGCCTATAATCGTCAAATAATTCGGATTAGGATATTCATGAAGATGTAAATCACATATTTTAGACGGATAGAATCTCGTCTATGCGTGCGCCTATGCTATACATAAGATAAAAGATTGCCAAGTCTCTTTTTCCTGTTCGAGTATCTGTTCTAATGGTACTAAAAAGGGATTTGATAGCCTTTTTGTGTAATTTCTTCATGAACCACTTTGACCGTACGCATAGGCTTTTATTTCTTTTGAAGATATATATACAGCATTAAATCTTATATCTTTTATGCTTAAAAATTTAATGAAGCTTTTTACCCCAGACAAACGATCATTGCATGTTGAATTACTGCACTTACGGGTTTTCTTTAACCATAGCAACCAGTCATTAAGATTGCGTTCGGAATAAGATTCTGCCGAGAGAGTGTTGGGAGTGACTTTTTTTTCTTCTTGTAAGAACTGCATATATTGCGATAAAGCCGTAAAAATAAGAACGTTGTGTATGGTTGCTACATCCTCTTGCGATAGGAAGATAACTTGTAAACCATTCATTTATGGCTTGGGATATAACGGTTGATTCAGATTTAAGTTTAATCATTGTAAAAAATCTTCAAGATTAGGTAAAATGTCATGTAGATAAGGGCCAGAAAGTGTCTCCAACATATTAGGAAACATTGGTGCCAATTGATAGTAATAGCAAGTACTTTGCAGAGTTTTATGACCCATGCTGCGTCCCAGAACGAGAAGTTTATCAAACCATTCTGTACCATCATAATTCCAACGGTTTATATTTTTGACTGCATAATTGGAACGAAAATCGTATGGGCGGGCATCTGCCTTTGATATTCTCTGCCATATTTCACTGAATGCATATCCCTGCCATTTCATATCGTGATACTTTGCCATCCGAAGTGGGAAAAAAATACTTTTCTCTTCGGTAATAACTTTTCTACAGCATGGTCGTATCGTTTGAGAAGTTCCCAAATGGAAGGATGTAGGGCTACCGATGTTGCGCCCATCCTTTGGTATGCTTGATATTAATTATGCCATTTTTAAGATCAACGTCTTCACAGTCAAGTAAACGTGCTTCATTGGTACGCATACCTGTACTAAGCAGTAGTCTGAAGAATACAGGTATTTTGCATTCTTCTCAGCTTAAAATCGAAATCTGAGATATTAACAGGCTTGCGAAGCAATATGGTCGCATTGAAAAAATTGGCAAGTTCGTCTTCTGTGAAAATATGGGGTATGCGTGGTTTGTTTCCACCTCTGGGTAAGGAAGGGGAACGTTCACTTTAGTCCAATGGTGACTGATTGCATACCTCAAGAATTGAGACACGGGAAGCACTCTTGTATTTCTTGATTTACATTTCTCAAAAGGTCTTCTGTCGCACCAGGAATTAACGATATCTTCAGTCAGTTCTTTAGCTTCAGGGTAAACACGGGCACAAAAGTTATTGAAACGGATAAGATTCTTATGTGTAGTGTCACATATCCTTGGAACAAGTGTTTTCAAGTAGAGAATATATTTTTCAAGCATTTCAGAAACTACAGAATTTTGAATGGGCATTTCTGTCATAGGTATTCCCTTTCTTTGTTTCCTTTGCTTCGGGTAATAACAATGGTAAAGGTATATCCGTATATCGCTGTTTGTTAGAGTATGCAATAAAATTCCGTAATTCCGCAATTCGATGGTTGGCAGAATTAATACTTTCGGTTGGGTGCTTTATACACCATTCATCTATCAAGTCTTTTGATAAATAATTGCATTCTCTTTTTTGTGCAAAAAAAGAAATGAAAGTCTTTAAACGGGTAAATCTGTAAGACTTCCCATCGTTTCTTACCCCGTTTCGATATTTTCGATAAAGGAACTCAAAGCTTAATTAAGTCAATCATACGTCAAACACCTCCTCTCCGACAGGATATTTCGAAATGTCAATGCCGCATTCACGTAAATGTACAATATCAGCATCTATGTATGGATTGAGCGACTCTGACGAGATATGTCCCATTATCTCGCTGATATAACGTGGAGTAACTCCATTTCTTAAAAGTTTGGTGGCCAGATAACGACGAAAAAAAGCCTGATACCATTTTGGCATTCTCCTTTTTCTAATTCCGAGCTTATTAAAGAAACGTCGGGCAATTTTCCCAATAACATCCGGGCTTATCGGTTTTCCGGATCATACAGGTGCGTGAATAATCTCTGAATTTTCACTTCTTTCGGTCTTTCCTTTTTTTAGGTATTCCATTACTGCATTTCCCACAACAGCCCTTAATGGAAGAACTAGTTTCTGATGTGTCTTGGACTGCTCAAGAGTGATAAGATCACGCTCGAAATCAATAGTGTCAACCGTCATTTTTTTGCAATGTCACTACCACGCAGACCTGTATACATGGCAATAGAAATGACTGCTTTATCGCGAAGTGTGAGATTGGAGTTGTCATTTTCAATGTAGAAGCTATTATAGCAGTCTCATCATCAGACAAGATTGCCAAAATTCTTTCGTATATTTTTCTATGGAGGCATTATATCGCAAAGGTATTCACATTCTTTTTGGCAAAGTAGCCCTTTAGAAGAACGTAGTACTCTAATAATACTTTTTTGACAAGTATATCCCCGAAGTTGTTTTCCTCTATCATAAAAATAAGAAAGGATTAAAGGTTCTGTTACATCTGTCAAAGTATATGCGCTTTGCTTTGCATATAAGCGAAAAATGCAGCCGCATAATTAGATTCCATTTTTATTGAGCGATGCTTTCCCTGTTTGCAGTGATACCTCTTTGTAATGTTCTATTATGGTTTTGAATGTACCTTTTAATTGACTTATTGAACTTTTTGTGTTGTAGAGTAGGTGTAAAAGCAAAGCGATTAGGCAGATGACCATATTCATCAAATGCCTCAATCCTTCGTACAGAGAGTCGATAATACTTTGAGCGCTCATCGTCTTTACTTATACCTTTTCTTTTTAGAAGCTTTTCATAAAAATCACCATAAGACACATAGCTGCTTTCTTGTTCAAAAAGTTCTTTAAGCCTCGCTTGAATCCCTCCAATAGCGACTTTTCCATATCCCTGCTGCCGCATGTAATCAAGCAAAACGGGATACTCTTGTTTTTAAATTTCTTATATTCTAATTACGGTGGTTGAGCATTAGTGTCCAACCACCGTAAAAAGGTATAGAAAAATATCACAACTATGAAATTATTTATATGCTATATTTCAATTATTTGCAATATAA
>VOFI01003467.1_pt1 | contig 27172 bp, 33 predicted proteins | sample 5384131 | NCBI WGS metagenome assembly VOFI01 (sample SAMN12384728, study PRJNA508395) | human gut metagenome | isolation source: healthy gut H | host: Homo sapiens | reverse complement strand
CCGTTATAATATGTTGGTGGATTTTCATGGAATGTACAAAACCTACGGGAGCGCAACGTACATGGCCCAATGTGATCAACTATGAAGGTGTGAATGGTTTGGAACAATTGAAATGGAGCCCGAAAGGATATGACCAAGTGACTTACGATGTACAGATTCCTTTTTATTCGTCAGTTTGCCGGACCTATGGACTATACGCAGGGAGCTATGCGCAATGCAATCAAGAAGAATTATAATCCGGTGAATAGTGAGCCGATGAGTCAGGGCACGCTGTCGTCAGTTGGCTACGTATGTTATTTTTTTGATTCTCCGTTGAATATGTTGTGCGACAATCCTTCGAATTACAAGAGAACCGGAGTGTACCGCTTTCATAGCCCGCATCCCGACTGTGTGGGACGAAACTTTGGGGCTTGACGGGAAAGTGGGCGAATATATTACGATGGCGAGGCGCTCGGGCGATGAGTGGTACGTAGGAGGATTGACAAACTGGGATAAACGGGATATAACTGTCGATCTCTCATTTTTGGGAGAGGGCTTTTATGAGATAGAGCTGTTCAAGGACGGTATAAATGCCGACCGTGCCGCTTGCGATTATAAACGGGTAGTAATGCCTGTTCCCGAAGACCGACAGTTGAAGGTTACTTTATTCCCCGGTGGCGGTTTTGCCGGCCGTATCGAGAGACGGTAGATAGCATGAAATACAGCAAGCGGAGCTTCGAGAAAAAGCTCCGCTTGTTTTTTTATTGGGTTTATAAATCGTCCATAGCTTCATTGGAAACGACTTCTCCGTTTATTTTGTCGAAGTATTCCAATAAGACAAAACAATTTTCATAACCTGGGTGGGAAATAGATAGTTGAATGCTCCCTTTGGAGGTTTCAAATGAGGTTTGATATTTGCACCGGTCAAATTTAACAAAATGCATTCTTGTTCTATCATCATCGGGCTCGTAAGATTGGAATTCTTCTACACAAACAGCGGGTTCTCCATATTTTTGTGATAGCATGTCTTTATTGTAAAAAGTAATTGTCTGATAAAGAAGACCATGTTTCGCAAGAAGGGAATGTGACTGCCGCCTTACAAACTAAATCTTTTTGTTTTAAAGATACAATGCCGATTGTACAATCTTTATAAGCGGCGAATTCTCCCATAAATATAGCGACGCCATTTTCTTTACCAATATAGGTAAGATTTTGTGTTTTCAATTTTTGGACAAAAGAATCTAAACTGCCATCAATGGGAATACCCTTTGAATGTAAGATGTTCGGATTCTGTTTTGTGCGAAAGTTATTGATGAAATAATTGCGCAGCATAGTAATAAAATTATTTTTCTCATGGCTGTATGTTTTAAAAGATTAGTAGAATTTTGAGTTGGATTTATAGGAATAACAAGCCTTTGGTCGGCATCGATAGCCCATTGCACTTGCCACATTCTGCCATCGTGTTGGTCGAGGAGAATGAATGTGTACATGTTTTTTGTGGAATAAAGGGTGAATCGCCCGTTCCCTGCACTGTCGTTTCCGGCAAGGTAATTTTCGTTTAGCACGACTTCCATTCGGTCGTCGCCTTGAATGTCGTATTGTACTTGCCACATGCGACCGTTGCGGGTATCCAGCTTGATAAAAGTCCACATATTGGTGGTGGGGAATAATTGGAATGCCGGGGCAGCATTGTTTTGTTGTTTCGGCTTGTCTTCGGGTGTTACGGGTGTAGAACAAGCCATCAGCCCTGTTAAGAACAAAATGAATAAAAGGGTTGTCTTTTTCATAATTATATAGTTAAATGGTTAGAAATCTATTGTATAGGAGGCTTCGTCGCTCCCTCCATTGGGGAATGTACCGGATTTTTGACTTTTAAAACAAAAGGCTCTGTGTTCTTGCTTACATATATGCGAATATTATAATTTGTACTTCCTCCACGGCCTTCATGATAAAAACGTGCATATGCATATGCTCGGAACCCTTTGGAACTGGACCAAATGTTTCGTTGAATTTTCCAGAGAAATCTAAATTCCCTTTTTCGGTTGCAACGTTTCCTCTAACAGAAAAAGCACTGCCATTTGATATTTCATATCTCACGTAATAGTTATCTTTTTGTTTCTGTGTCGGCTTTTTGTGTATCGGGTTCATCAGCATTGGTACAAGCCGAGCATATCAAGAGGGCTAACAATGTACTCAATATTGGGATAATTCTTTTCATTTTTTTCGATTGGTTTAAATATGGAAAAGGCGTGTAACCATTCTTCGCTTGCTTTACGTTTGGTTACCGCCAAGTGACCATATTCCACAACAAGCACAGAACAGCTCACGCCTTTGAAGCGTGAACTTTCGATCTGCTTGTTCTCGTGGAATGAATGTTTGGCGGTATTCAACGTAAAGAGAACAAGAGCTGAAAGCTCGATTTTATTTTAAGTGTCCGAACGGGAAACGCTTATCCGGGTGTTTATACATCGGGTTAATTGCATTTATGAGGATTCTATACTGTCGTACGCAAATCCCATTGTTTCGTTCGTGTTTTTTTTTGTTTTCTCCTTTCTTCTTTTAGGGTTTATACTCGATTGAATGATTTCAAAAACAGTTTATTAACGACTGTTCAAATACAAAAATAGGAAAAAATGATAAAACAGTATCTGTATCGCTTAATTTTTTTTTGCAAATACGGTTCGATGTGGATATTGACCTGTGTCCTTTTCCCGAAAGTGGTTTTGAGCGATTCTTCCACTTGTGTGGCGATGTCGTGCGCTTTGACGATAGACGAATCGGGGTCGACTTTGATGTGCATGTCGATGATGAATGTGTTTCCGTTTTTGCGCGTGCGCAGGTGGTGGAATGCGATGACTCCGGGTGTCTGCTGTATTTTCTCGGCAATATTTTGTTCCACTTCTTCGGGGAGGGACATTTCGAGAAGTTCTTGTATGCTGGGGCGGGCGAGCTTATAAGCGACTCCAAAGATAAATATTCCTACGACGAGAGGTTATGGGATCAAGCACACGCCAGCGTTCACCCAGAAACATGGCTCCCGATATGCCTATGAGGGTTCCTATCGAGGAGAAAGCGTCGGAACGGTGATGCCAGCCGTTGGCAATGACAGCCGGACTGTCGATGTTGCGCCCGATTGTGATCGTGTACCAATATAAGCCCTCTTTTACGATGATGGAAACAGCTGCCATAGCGAGTGCCAAATAGGTGGGCCGTTCGATAATTTCCCCGTTGAGGACTTCGTATATTTTGATGCTTCCCGAATAAAATATTCCAATGGCGACGACGAAGAGTGCAAAGCTGATGAGCATGGTGGCAAAGGTTTCGAATTTGCCATGTCCGTAAGGGGTGGTCGCTGTCTTCGTTTTTCGATGAGATTTTAATGAAGATGATAACGATGAAATCTGTGATAAAATCGGATAAGGAGTGTATGCCGTCTGCAATCATGGCACTACTTCGCCCCCATATGCCGGCTATGATTTTTGCGGCAGACAAGATGAGATTGGTAAAAAATCCCACCCAAGTGACCCGTGCGGCTTTTTTCTCCCGGATTACATTCGATATGTCGTCTTTTCCGTCCATAATGGTGTAATGTTGCTGTACAAATGTAAGGTGTTTCGGGGCTATTTCGTATCGTTTGCTCTGTGTCATCGTTTAATTTATAACGGTTCTACTTAGCCTGTTTACTGTCGTAACAGTTCGAGACCATGCGAAAAGAAATGATTGCAAGAGCGTTTTTTTTGTCGGTGAAACTTTACGATTTGTTTTGAACTACGGGATTGAATTTTTATATTTTGACAGAGATTTAATCGTATCTGTATGCACGTCGAATCGTTTCATATACGCAGGCGGGTGATGCCGCCCCACCGGGGCGCGTTGTTGGTGGCGGAGCCATTTTTGGACGAAGGGGGTTTCCGCCGAGCGGTTATTTGTTTGGCCGAATATTCGGAGAAGGGTGCGGTGGGGTTTGTGTTGAATAGCCCTACGAGATATGTTCTGAGTGAATTGTTAGAGGGAGAAACGATATACCTTCCATTCCGGTTTTTTGTGGAGGGCCGGTAGGAACGGATCATTTGTTTTTCTTGCACGATATAGCGTCATTGCCCGGTGCAGTGGAGGTTTCGACGGGGTTGTTCGCTAATGGGGATTTCGATATGCTGCTCGGTTTTTGAGAAGCGACTCTACGGTGCAAAAGCATGTGAAGTTTTTGATCGGGTATAGCGGTTGGTCGGCCGGGCAGCTCGACGGGGAATTAAAACAGGAGTCGTGGGCTGTGACGACTATGGCTTCGCCGGGCGATTGTCTCGCGGCCGAAGGTGATGCTTTTTGGAGAGAGATAGTAAAGGGTATGGGTGACGGATATAAGTTGTGGCTAAATTCCCCGCAGGAACCTTCGCTCAATTAGATGCCTCTGATGAATTAGGCGCTTATTCCCGATTGAATTTTTTGAAATATCAGAGCATCGGCATATCCCTGAGGCAACCGTATCCAGTCTTTTAAGCGTGTGCTTTCGTGAAATCCGCATGTCCTGAAAAGCGCTATGCTGGCTGTGTTACAAACGGGAATATGTACATATAATTGATGCAGGTGTAAAAAACGGAAAGCATATTCTACGAATGTTTCGAGGGCATCTCGTCCGAATCCTTGTCGTTTGTGACCGGGATCGATGAGGAGACCTATCGCTGCTTTACGGTTTGTGGTATCGTAGTCGAAACAGTCTATCGCACCGATAACTTGGCGACTCTCTTTTCGCATGATTATGAGCCTTAATTGTTTGTCCCGAGTGATGTCGGCCGTATAGTTTTCGATGTATTGTTTCAACAGATAACGTGAGAAGGGCGATACGGTACTTCCGTATATCCACAGAGACGAATCATTTTCCCAGCGGTAAAGGGCATCGAGGTCTTCGGGTTCTACCGCTCGCAGTTCTATTTGTTTGCCGGTGAGGTAGTTCATGGTTTCGTATAGGTTTGTTGGGGTGAAATGATGATTTCTGAGTCGGGAGTATAGATGAGGAAATGGTTACGGACGTCGCTTTTTTGATTGTATGGTTTCTATGATTTCCCGATAGGAAAGTAGTCCCGAATCTAATATGATATGCCGGTCGTCTTGTCGTTCAGATGACGACGGAATTTCATCGGCTGACCATATAGGCGTGTAGTGTTTTATACCCGGAATCAATCGGGCTATGGTTTGCGGGGTGCGGGAGAGAATATACCATTTTCCTTTCTCTTTCTTATCGGTTTTTCCATGCTTATGAAACGGAAAGGAGACGGCTCGGTAAGCAGCGGCTAACGAGGCTCGGAAGAATATAGAGGATTTTACGGCGAGGTAATACCCTTTGCTGTAATGCGGGTAATGCTTTTTGAAAAAAATGAGCATGGCTTCATAAAGACGCGGACGTATCGCAGGCTTCCTTTCTTCGTGCTCTCTCCTTTGTAATGTATAATAGGAGTCGGCAGGTAATAATTGGTGTATCCTGCAAGGACGAGCCGATAGGAGAGATCGATGTCTTCGCCGTACATGAAAAAACTTTCGTCGAGTAGCCCGCTTTTGTCCAGTGTTTCACGTCTCATGAACATGAATGCACCCGAAAAGAATGTCTATGGGGTGGCATTCGTCGGGAGAGAGGTATTTCATGTGATAACGACCGAAAATGCGGGAATGGGGGAATAATGCCGAGAGCCCGAAAATTTTACAGAACGATACCCACGGAGTGGGGAATCCTCTTTTGGATTCCGGTAGAAACCGTCCGTCACCATCGAGCATTTTTACCCCGGTTCCTCCGGCTTCGGGGTGAGCTTCCATAAATTGGAAAACTTCGTATAACGTATTTTCGGCTATTACAGTGTCGGGGTTAAGTAACAGAACATATTTCCCGGTGGATTGTTCGATGGCTTGGTTATTGGCTCGTGCGAATCCTACGTTTTCGGTATTGGCGATGAATCGGACTTCGGGAAACCGGGGTATGAGGTAATCGAGCGAGTCATCTTGCGAGTGGTTGTCCACGACAAAGATCTCGACTTCCATCGGGTATGTCTTTAATGCAGCCCGTACCGACCGAAGCGATTGCTCCAAAAAAGTATTTTACACGGTAATTGACAATAACGACACTGATTTTTACCACAAGACAGAATCTCTAATATTATAATGTATAACGGCAGTCCAATGAAAATAGTATAATATTATCCTTTGAAACTTTCGCTGAATAACGTGCGGTTGAGAATGGAACGCCCCAATGTGATTTCGTCGGTGTATTCCAGCTCTCCGCCTATGGATACTCCTCTGGCGATGATGGTGATTTTAACATCGAACGGAGCCAACTTCCTGAATATGTAGAAATTGGTCGTGTCGCCTTCCATCGTGGCGCTGAGTGCGAGTATTACCTCTTTTATTCCACCGGAGGCGACTCGGTCTACCAAACTTTCGATTTCGAGGTCGGCCGGACCTATGCCGTCCATCGGGGAGATGACCCCCCAATACGTGATAAAGCCCGTGGAATTGGCGAGTGTTCTCGACTACCATCACCTCTTTCACATTCTCGACAACGCACAACGTGGAGGCATCGCGCGAAGGGTCGCCACAAATGGTACAGGTATCCGAGTCGGATATGTTATGGCAAATGTGGCAACGTTTGATTTCTTTGCATAACTTGATAATGGTATTACCGAATTTTTCGGCTTCGCCCTCTTCTTGTCTTAACAAATGCAGAACCAAACGTAAAGCCGTTTTCCTACCGATACCCGGTAGTTTGGCAAATTCGTTTACCGCATTTTCGAGAAGAATAGAAGAATATTGTTGGTCCATAAGGGTTGTTCCTTTTCACGAGTTTGCAAATATAGTAAAAGGTGAGTGCAGAGGCAAACCGAAATCTTATTTCTGACTTGACTATGCCGAACCGCATCCTATATTCGTATCTACAAATATAGGAAATATCTGTTAGTTATTGTTCTGTATGTCATATTTTGAGACAGAGAAAAACAGCGTTGTCGTCAAATCGGGAAAAATGAGTATTTTTGCATGGATTGTCAAAATTTGAATATAATATATGGAAATAAAAAACGCCCGGTTTGTGATTAGCAGCAGCCATGTGAAGGACTGCCCATCGCACGGATTACCCGAATATGCTTTTTATCGGACGTTCCAATGTGGGAAAGTCGTCGTTGATAAATATGTTGACTTGTAAGAAAGGGTTGGCGATGACCTCGTCTACCCGGGAAAGACGATGCTTATCAATCATTTTTTTGTCGATGATAGTTGGTACTTGGTCGATTTGCCGGGTTATGGATATGCCCGCCGAGACAAAGAGAGTCGAGAGGCATTGCGGGAAATGATAGAGGGGTATGTGCTTTATCGCAAGGAAATGACTTGTCTTTTTGTCCTGCTCGATTGTCGGCACAAACCTCAAAAGATAGACCTCGAATTCATGGAATGGTTGGGTGAAAACAGCGTGCCTTTTGCCATTGTATTTACAAAAACGGATAAGATTGGCCCCGTAGTACTGAAAGAGCATATCGAGTATTACAAACAGGTGCTGCATGAATCTTGGGAAGAATTACCTCCTATTTTCGCTACATCGTCGGAAAAAAGACGGGGACGTGAAGAGTTGCTCGATTATATCGATCGCGTGAATAAAAGTTTGAAAGAAGCTTAAAATAGGGACATACTTTTTTAAGTATATTTTTTTCGTTGAATCTGTTTTGTAACTTTGCAAGTAATGCAAAATAGACAATATACAGTGCAATCGAATAAATTCGTTTTATTCATGTCGTCTTTTTGTAGTGAAAGAGAGAAATAGGCATAGTTATAAGCGGAGATGTGCAGCCTTTTTTACTTGCTCTCATTGAAGACTTTATAAATTAATGTGAATTGTTCTTGACGTATGTGTGAAAAAGAATCATTTATGAGGGAGGCTATAAAGTTGTCTCTCGATAATATAGATCATGACGGAGGTCCGTTCGGCGCAGTGATTGTGAAAGATGGAAAAATCATAGCGCGGGGGGGCAAATCGTGTGACGGCGTCGGTCGATCCTACGGCGCATGCAGAAGTAAATGCGATTCGTGAAGCAGCCCGGGTATTGGGGACATTCGATTTGAGCGGATGCGAGATCTATACTTCTTGCGAGCCTTGTCCCATGTGTTTGGGAGCCATTTATTGGGCGCATCTCGACAAAGTGTATTACGGAAATACGAAGGCGGATGCCAAGGAGATAGGATTCGATGACTCGTTTATTTACGACGAATTGGCTTTACCTTTGGAAAAACGTCATTTGAATGTCGTTCCGATGATGCGCGACGAAGCTATCAAGGCTTTTGAAAAATGGGAAAACAAGAGTGATAAAATAGAATATTAACAACCGAGGGTGCAGGAGCACCTTCTTTTTGAATGCAAAAAAATATGGCTAATTGGTTTGAGTGCAGAGTTAAGTACGATAAAATGCTGGAAAATGGCATGCAAAAAAAAAGTGACAGAGCCCTATTTGGTGGATGCTTTATCGTTTACCGAAGCGGAAGCTCGTATTATTGAGGAGGTATCTCCGTTTATCTCGGGGGAATTTTCTGTTTCGGCGGTGAAGCGCGCTAATTTCAGCGAGCTTTTTTTTGATGAAACAGGTGATCGGTGGTATAAATGTAAACTCAATTTTATCACTCTCGACGAGAAAAGCGGTATGGAAAAACGTACGGCATCGTATATGCTTGTGCAAGCCGCAGATTTTGAAACGGCATTGAAAAACTTGGTGGAAGGCATGAAAGGAACAATGGCCGACTGGGTGATTGTTTCTATTACAGAAACTCCGTTGATGGACGTTTATCCGTTTGATCCCGAAAGAAAAAAAAGAAGAAGATCGTCCGCAAGAATGAGTGATATAGCCCGACATATAGAGCGAATTCGTCAAGAGTTACCTGCTGGAACTCGGTTGGTGGCGGTCTCGAAATTTCATACGGCCGAAACCATAATGGAGGCTTATGAGGCGGGACAGCGTATTTTCGGGGAGAGCCGAGTACAGGAACTTGTTGAAAAGTATGAGGTTTTGCCTAAGGATATAGAATGGCATTTTATAGGTCATTTGCAAACCAATAAAGTGAAATATATTGTCCGTTCATTACTCTTATTCATAGCGTGGATAGCGAAAAGCTCCTTTCGGTTATAGAAAGCGAGGCGGCCAAATGCGGTCGAGTAGTCGATTGCCTTCTTGAAATCCACGTGGCGCAAGAGGATAGTAAATATGGCTTTACGCTTGATTCTTGCCGGGAATTGTTACAAGGCGGTTCCTCGGAGAAATATCCTCATGTAAGGATATGTGGATTGATGGGTATGGCCACCCAGACAGATGATGAGGATTGTATAGAGCGAGAATTTAGTGCTTTGAAAAAATTGTTCGATGAGGTGAAAGGTTCGAGCTCGGTCGACTCTTCGGCATTTTGTGAATTATCGATGGGAATGTCACATGATTATCCGTTGGCTTTACGACATGGCAGTACGTTGGTGCGTATAGGAACGTCTATATTCGGGGAACGTGTTTATTCATGTTTTTGAATGACAATCTGAATGTGAGTTTTGAAAGTTTTTATGCTCAAAAACATGCTGCTATCGTATCTGTTGATGGATAATTAACATTACTTTTGCTCTCAATTTTGTATTTTTTGATGTGCAAAGGGTAAAATATCTATTGTAAAAGAAATAAAACACACATAAATTCATTAATTAAAATCTTATAAAATGAGTACAGAGCAGAAAAAGAACTATGCACTTCCCATTATAGTGATGTTTGCATTGTTCGCCATGATTTCGTTTGTGACAGGGCTTCAGAATCCGATGGGAGTCATTGTTAAAAGTCAGTTCGGAGCCAGTAACTTTATGTCGCAGTTGGGAAATGCGGCTAACTTTATCGCTTATGCCTTTATGGGAATTCCGGCCGGTATGCTGTTGCAGCGCATTGGTTATAAGAAGACCGCGCTTCTTGCCGTAACCGTCGGGTTTATCGGTGTAGGTATCACTTTCTTGTCGGGTATCGCCGAAAGTTTCGCCGTGTATTTGGTGGGCGCTTTCATTTCCGGTTTTTCCATGTGTATGTTGAATACGGTAGTGAATCCTATGTTGAATACTCTTGCCGGCGGTGGAAACAAAGGAAATCAATTGATTCAATTAGGTGGTTCGTTCAACTCGATTAGTGCGACTATTGTACCGGTGTTGGTAGGTTATTTGATCGGTGATTTGGCTCAGGCTAAAATTTCCAATGCCGACCCTGCCTTGTTCTTGGCAATGGGTATTTTTGCTTTGGCATTTGTCGTTTTATATTTTGTAAATATTCCAGAACCTCATATCGTAAAAACTTCTGCCAAAAAGGAGAAGAGTAAACATAGCGCACTTTCTTTCCGCCATTTTGTGTTGGGAACTGTTGCTATCTTTATATATGTAGGTGTTGAAGTCGGCATTCCTAATTTTGCCAATTTGTTTATGACTTCACCTGAGATAAACATCGATCCAACGATTGCCGGATCGGTTGTAGGGACATATTGGTTCTTGATGATGATCGGTCGTTTGTGCGGGGCCTCTATCGGAGCGAAGGTGTCCAGTCGCGCGATGTTGACGGTTGTATCGACAGTGGGTATCGCATTGGTATTGGGTGCGATATTCTGTGCTGATAATATTTTGGTAAATATGCCGGTATTTAAGTCCGATATATCATTCGGCTTTGCCCAAGTTCCTGTAAACGTGATGTTGTTAATCCTTTGCGGACTTTGTACTTCTGTGATGTGGGGCGGTATTTTCAACCTTGCAGTAGAAGGGTTGGGTAAATATACAGCAGCAGCTTCTGGCCTGTTTATGGTTATGGTTTGCGGTGGCGGTATATTGCCTTTGATTCAAGGCGGTGTAGCCGATTTCGCTGGATTCTTGAATAGCTATTGGGTAATTGCGTTGGGATTGGCTTATATTTTATTCTATGCTGCCATAGGTAGTAAGAATGTTAATACAGATATTCCGACCGACGATTATGAGGCGTAACTATTTATTTAATAGATAAGATTTAGTAAAGAGAGTGAAGATGCTTCTTCACTCTCTTTGTCTTTTTGTGAACTTTTGGCGGTTTTTGTGTTTGTATACTCATGAATTGTATTATTTTTGTAAAAAATTCCCATGAACGATACGAACTTATTAAACAAATCGGCCGACAATATCAGAGTATTGACGGCGGCGATGGTTGAAAAGCCAAATCGGGTCACCCCGGAGGTGCTATGGGGGAGCTGATTTTATCAATGTGTTATATTCCGAGTTTTTAGTGTACGATCCGGCGGATCCGAAATGGATAAATCGTGATCGTTTCTTTTTTTAGATCCCGGGCACATGTCCCCGATGCTTTATAGTGTATTGGCTATGTCGGGGTTTTATACGATGGACGATTTGAAGTCGTTTCGTCAATGGGGCAGTATAACTCCCGGCCACCCCGAAGTAGATGTAATGCATGGTATTGAGAATACTTCGGGACCTTTGGGTCAGGGACATACGATGGCTGTCGGCGCTGCTATCGCCGAGCGTTTTATGGCTGCTCGTTTCGGCGAATGGTGTAGTCATAAAATTTATGCGTTTATTTCCGATGGAGGTATTCAAGAGGAGATTTCTCAGGGTGCAGGTCGTTTGGCCGGATTCTTGGGATTGCATAATTTGATTATGTTCTATGATAGTAACGACGTACAACTTTCGACTGATACAGATGCGGTAACCGATGAAGATACTGCTGCGAAGTATAGGTCGTGGAATTGGAATGTCGTGGAAATAGACGGAACCGATCCGGTAGCTATTCGTGATGCATTGGCGTTGGCTAATCGTGAAACTGAACGTCCGACTCTAATTATAGGGAAAACCATTATGGGACGTGGGTGTGTAACGGTTACGGGAGAGAAATTCGAGGGAAAATATTCTACGCATGGACAGCCTTTTGAGTAAGTCGGGTGCATCTTATGAAAAGACCATTGAGAATTTAGGCGGAAATGTGGAAAATCCGTTTGTGATATTCCCTGAAACTTCCGGTCTGTATGCCCGTCGAGCAGAGGAATTGAAAGCGATTGTCGCAGAACGTAAATCGGCGCAAGCTGCGTGGGAGAAAAGAAAATCCCGAATTGGCCAGAGAGTTGCACGATTTTTATGCCGGAAAACTTCCTGCGCTTGACTTCTCATCGATAGAGTATAAACCGAATGTCGCTACTCGGACTGCTTCGGCAAACGTTTTGGCTTATTTGGCAGAACGGGTGAAAAATATGGTCGTTTCTTCGGCCGATTTGGCAAATTCGGATAAGACAGAGGCTTTTTTGAAGAAGACAGGAGCTTTTGCGAAGGGTGATTTCCACGGAGCATTTTTACATGCTGGGGTCGCTGAATTGACTATGGCGGCGATTATGAACGGTATATTGTTGCATGGAGGAATGCAGGCTGCTTGTGGAACATTCTTTGTTTTTTCTGACTATATGAAACCGGCAGTTCGTATGGCGGCTTTGATGGAATTGCCCGTGAAATATGTTTGGACGCACGATGCTTTCAGGGTGGGAGAAGATGGACCTACTCACGAGCCGGTAGAGCAGGAAGCTCAAATACGGTTGATGGAGCAGTTGAAGAATCATAGCGGCAAAAATAGTGTGTTGGTTCTGAGGCCGGCCGATAGCGCTGAAACTCTTGTTTCTTGGAAATTGGCTATGGAGAATAAGGATACACCGACGGCATTGATTCTTTCCCGTCAAGATGTCCCCGATTTACCGTCGGCTTCGGGCAGTCGTTATAACGATGCATTACAAGCAGAGAAAGGCGCTTATATATTGATGAAAGACGAGACTCCCGATGTTGTGTTGGTGGCCAATGGATCGGAGGTCTCTACCTTAGTCGGCGCCGTAAATATATTGCATGATAAGGGGGTACGGGTACAGATCGTCTCGGCTCCTTCGATAGGTCTATTTTTGGAGCAGCCTTTATCGTATAGAAACGCGGTAATACCTCCCGGGTTGCCGGTGTTTGGGTTGACGGCCGGTTTGCCTTCGACTCTGTTCCCGTTGGTGGGCAGTGAGGGCAAAGTGTATGGATTGGACCATTTCGGTTATTCTGCGCCATATAAGGTTCTTGATGAAAAATTGGGATTTACTTCGGATAATATCGCTCGGGAAATTATTGAATTTGTAGAGAAATAAGTATTTAGAGAAATTTAAGCAAAGTCGTTTTTCTTTTTTTTTATAGAAGAACGACTTTGTTGTAAATTTAAATAAAATTTGTTTGTCGAATAAAATAAATCAATTATCTTTATCCCCAAATTCAATTGGGTCTATAAAATGATTGATTTTCATATCTTTTATATGCTGGTCGATCGAATGTTAAACATATATTAATTAAAAAATAATAGTAGTATGAAGAAGACTGTATCTGCAATTTTGCTTACAGGTGTTTTTGCAGCAATGCCGGCAATGGTTGCAGCAGCTTCCCAAGAGGAGGCTAAGACAGAACCTTCCAAAGAAATTGTCTTGAATAAGTTTAAAAGACAATTGGATGATTTCACTTGAAGGCGGGGTTGATTTTAGTTTAGGGAGATTTGATAGCCATGCCGATTTTGGTAAGCGTATTGCTCCTGTGTTTGGTCTTAATGTCGAGAAATGGTTTTCTCCTGTTATCGGGTTGCGTTTGGGCGCTGATTATTATGGAATGAAAGGAGCTGCTTTATGGGGTAAGGCATGAGTGGCGAGATGCTCGACAATACTTATTACAAACAATCGTATGCTTTAATAACGCCGGCTCTTGATGTGATGGGCGATTTGGCAAGTTTGTTCTGTGGATATCGCGAGCGCGTTTATTCTCCTATTTTATATGTCGGTATGGGAATTCCTATTGCGGTTTCTGGTGATGGGGATATTGCCGATTGTGTCAATATGGGTATGAGAGGCGGTTTGTTAAACCGTTTCCGTTTAAGCGATGCTTGGGCTATCAATTTGGATCTTCGTTTCGATGTGTTTGAAGAGACTGTTGCCGGGGAAGGAAATCATGCTAAGACTCTTTCTGCTTTGGTGGGTGTAACCTATAAGTTCAAAGGTCGTGGTTGGAATGCTCCGGTTGTGCCTGTTGTAGCTCCGGTTGTGGGTAAATACAGCGATGCGGAAGGAGATGCTCTTGTCGCTCAATTGCGCGATGCCAATCGAAAAATAGCAGACCTCGAACAACAATTGGCCGAATGTAAGAATCGTCCGGCAGAAAAGATCGTTGAGGAACAAGCTCCTGTGGTTACCGTTTATTATAATATAAATAGTTCGGAACTGCAAAGGGAAAGACAGAGTAGTGTTGAAAGCTGTTGCAAAGGCTATTAAAGCCAACAAGGATACGAAGTATGTGATTACCGGTTATGCCGATAGTGAAACAGGTACGGCAGCCTTCAATGCTAAGTTGCGCAAAGCTCGTGCCGAAAGAGTCTATGATGCCTTAGTATCTTATGGCGTTAGCCCCGATCAGTTGGAACAAAAGACCAGCGATGCGAAACTCGATCGTTTCGGTTCTTATATTCTCGATCGTGCAGCAACGATTTCTCCTGCGAAGTGATAACTAAACGAATAAATAAATTAAGAGAGATTATCGAGGTTCGGTAATCTCTCTTGTGTTATATAGGTATTTCTAATGAAATATTATTGTGTTTGTTTATTATAGGAGCTTATAAGTGGGGGAAGATACTTCTTTGAAATAATGTTAAAATAAAAAAGTAATAAACACTATCATATTATAAATTGCAAAGTCGGCTTGCCAAAATAGTGGTGTTTTTATTATCTTTGTGGCCTGTTTAAGAGAGAAGCCGTGGAATCGTTTTATAGAACACACAAGTATCTCGTCGAGCATGTAGAGTCTCCGGTGAAACGGGATTTAATGTATCAAATCGACAAAAACAGCCGTTTGGTAGGTATAAAGGGTAGCCGAGGGGTAGGAAAACCACATTTTTGCTGCAATATGCCAAAGAAAATTACGGCTTAGACCGGTCGTGCTTATATATAAATCTCAATAATTTATATTTTACTGAGCATACTCTGAGAGATTTTTGCAGAACGTTTTTATGGACAAGGGGGACGGGTATTACTGATAGATCAGGTATTTAAGTATCCGGGGTGGTCGGAGGAATTGAAATATTGTTATGATCATTTGCCCGAATTGAAAATAATTTTTTCCGGTTCGTCGGTTATGCGATTAAAGAGGAGAATCCGGTATTGGCCGGATTGGTCGATTCTTATAATCTGCGAGGGTTTTCATTTCGGGAATATTTGAATTTGATGGCTTCTACTCATTTCCTTCATATTCTCTTAGCGATATTATAACCAATCATAGGGCTATCGCTCAGGAAATTTGTGCGCAAGTAAATCCATTAGATTATTTTCCGGGGTATTTGCATCATGGATATTATCCGTTCTTTTTGGATAAATCGAATTTCTCGGAAAATCTGGTTAAAAATATCAATATGATTATGGAGGTGGATATTCTGTTGATTAAGCAAATAGAATTGTCCTATCTCCCGAAGGTTCGTCGTTTAATGTATTTGTTGTCGGTTCATTCGCCGGCTCCCACTAACGTGAGTCAGTTGAGCAAGGATATTCAAATTTCAAGAGCGACGGTTATGAATTATATTAAAAGTTTGAAAGATGCGAGGCTTATTAATATGCTTTATCGGGTAGGGGAGGAATTTCCTAAAAAACCGGCTATGGTGTATATGCATAATACGAACATTATATATTCCAATCGGTCGGTTCAGGCAGATCCTCAATCGATTCGCGAAACCTTTTTTTTTTATAATACGTTGCACAAGGATCACCGTTTGAATATGGGTAGTAAAACGCTCAGTTTTTGGTGAACCGAGAACTTTTTGTTCAGAATACAAGGGAGTGTGCCCCGCAGTCGTATCAACCCTCATTTTTATTATGCGGTAGACGATTTGAAAATAGGTAGTGAAAACTTAATACCTTTATGGTTGTTTGGGTTTGTGTATTGATTTAGAGATGAAAAACAATATTAATTACTTAATAACAAGAAAAAGATGAGTAAACAGAAAAAATTTTTAACTTGCGATGGTAATCAGGCCGCAGCGCATATCTCGTATATGTTTTCTGAGGTTGCAGCCATCTATCCCATCACTCCGTCATCTACTATGGCTGAGTATGTAGATGAGTGGGCTGCTGCCGGGCGTAAGAATATTTTCGGGGAAACCGTCCTCGTACAAGAAATGCAATCTGAGGGTGGAGCTGCCGGAGCAGTTCATGGTTCTTTGCAGGCAGGTGCATTAACGACAACTTATACAGCGTCTCAGGGACTTCTGTTGATGATCCCCAACATGTATAAGATTGCCGGTGAATTGTTGCCTTGCGTGTTCCATGTATCGGCACGTACGTTGGCTTCTCATTCGCTATCCATCTTCGGAGATCACCAAGATGTGATGTCGACTCGGCAAACGGGATTTGCCATGTTGGCCGAAGGGTCTGTGCAAGAGGTAATGGATTTGGCCGGTGTAGCTCATTTATCTACGATTCGGTCGAGAGTGCCTTTTGTGAATTTCTTCGATGGATTCCGTACATCGCACGAAATACAGAAAATAGAGGCTCTTGAAAATGAGGATTTAGCTCCGCTTATCGATCAGAAGGCTTTGGCCGAGTTCCGTGCACGAGCATTGAATCCCTGAGGCTCCGGTTATGCGGGGTATGGCCGAGAATCCCGATACCTTCTTCCAACATCGTGAGGCTTCCAATAAATTTTATGAAGCCGTTCCTGCTATCGTAGAAGACTATATGCAGGAAATCAATAAGATTACCGGTCGTGATTATCATTTGTTCAACTATTATGGAGCCGAGGATGCCGATCGTGTAATTATAGCGATGGGGTCGGTAACCGAAGCTGCTCGTGAGGCAATCGACTATTTGATGGCAAAAGGCGAGAAAGTAGGTTTGGTCGCTGTTCATTTATATCGTCCTTTCTCGGCGGAACATTTCTTGTCTGCCCTGCCTAAGACGGTTAAACGTGTGGCTGTGCTCGATCGTACCAAAAGAACCGGGCGCTAATGGCGAACCTTTGTATCTCGATGTTAAAGATGTATTTTATGGTAAAGCCGATGCTCCGCTTATCGTTGGCGGTCGTTATGGTTTGGCTTCGAAAGATACGACTCCGACACAGATTTTGTCGGTATATGAAAACTTGTCTTTGCCTGAGCCTAAGAACCACTTTACTATCGGTATTGTCGATGATGTCACTTTCACGTCTCTTCCTCCGAAAGAAGAATTGGCATTGGGCGGCGAAGGTATCTTCGAGGCTAAATTTTATGGTTTGGGAGCCGATGGTACGGTAGGTGCTAACAAGAACTCTGTAAAGATTATCGGTGACAATACCGATAAATATTGTCAGGCCTATTTCTCCTACGATTCGAAAAAGTCGGGAGGTTTCACCTGTTCTCACTTGCGTTTCGGCGATACGCCTATTCGCTCTACATATTTGGTGAATACGCCCAATTTCGTGGCTTGTCATGTTCAAGCCTATTTGCACATGTACGATGTGTTGCGCGGAATTCGTCAGAACGGTACGTTCCTGTTGAATACGATTTGGACCGCCGAAGAGCTGGTTAAGCATTTGCCCAATAACGTGAAACGTACATTGGCACAGAAAAATATTTCGTTCTATACGATCAATGCTACGAAGATTGCTCAGGAAATAGGTTTGGGCAATCGTACGAATACGATACTTCAATCGGCGTTTTTCCGCATAACAGAGGTGATTCCCGTGGATTTGGCTATCGAGCAGATGAAGAAATTCATCGTGAAGTCCTACGGTAAAAAAGGCGAAGATGTCGTAAACAAGAATTATGCTGCCGTAGATCGTGGAGGTGAATATGAGAAGGTGACGGTAGATGCTGCATGGGCAAATCTACCCGATGACGAAAAAGCCGAAAGCAAAGCTCCCGAATTTGTAGAAAATGTTGTGAAGGTTATCAATGCACAAGCCGGCGATGATTTGCCTGTTTCTGCATTCTCTGGAATCGAAGACGGAACTTGGCCTGCCGGAACCGCTAAATATGAAAAACGCGGTGTTTCTGCTTTCGTTCCTGTTTGGAACAGTGAAAACTGTATACAATGTAACAAGTGTGCTTACGTTTGTCCTCATGCTTCTATCCGTCCGTTCGTCCTCGATGAAGCCGAATTGGCTGCTTCTCCTTACAAGGCTGGCGAGACTCTCGAAATGAAAGTTCCTGCTGCCATGAAGGGTATGCACTTCCGTATGCAGGTCGATGTCCTCGACTGTTTGGGCTGTGGTAATTGCGTAGATGTTTGTCCGGGCAATAAGAACGGTAAGGCTCTGTCTATGTCCGATTTGGAAAGCCAGTTGGGCGAGGCTCCCCGTTGGGATTATTGTGCCGAGAATGTGAAGAGCAAACAACACTTGGTAGATATTAAATCGAACGTGAAAAATTCGCAGTTCGCTACTCCGTTGTTCGAGTTCTCGGGTGCATGTTCGGGTTGCGGTGAAACTCCTATGTAAAATTGATTTCTCAGCTTTTCGGCGACCGTGAAATGGTATCTAACGCTACGGGCTGTTCTTCGATTTATTCGGGTTCGATACCTTCTACTCCTTACACAACGAACGATAAAGGTAAGGGTGTCGCTTGGGCCAATTCGTTGTTCGAAGATTTCTGTGAGTTCGGTTTGGGTATGACGTTGGCCGTTGAAAAAATGCGCGAGCGTTTGGTGAAATTGATGAATCGAGCCATCGAGGGCGATAGCTGTCCGGCAGAGACCAAAGAACTGTTCGCAGCATGGATTGCCGATAAAGACAATACCGAACGTTCTATCGAGCTCGAAGCTCAAATTACACCTATCGTGAAAGCCAATGCCGATAAGTGTGAAATATGTAAAGAAATAGCTTCATTGAGTCAGTATCTTATCAAAAAATCACAGTGGATTATCGGTGGTGACGGTGCTTCGTACGATATCGGCTTCGGTGGTCTCGACCATGTTTTGGCATCGGGCAAAAATGTGAATATCCTCGTTTTGGATACCGAAGTATATTCGAATACCGGTGGTCAGGCTTCGAAAGCTACTCCGGTGGGAGCTATCGCTAAGTTTGCCGCGGCGGGTAAAACGGGTTCGTAAGAAAGATCTCGGTCTTATCGCTTCGACCTATGGATATGTATATTGTGCACAGGTGGCTATGGGAGCCGATCAAGCTCAGACCTTGAAAGCTATCCGTGAGGCAGAAGCCTATGATGGTCCTTCTATCATCATTGCTTATGCACCTTGTATCAACCACGGTTTGAAGGCCGGTATGGGTAAGGCTCAGGCCGAGGAAGCTGCTGCCGTAGCATGCGGATACTGGCACTTGTGGCGTTACAATCCCGAATTGGAAGCCGAAGGCAAGAATCCGTTCACATTGGACAGCAAGGAGCCGCAATGGGAAAAATTCCAAGACTTCTTGAAAGGAGAGGTTCGTTTCGCTTCTGTCATGAAACAATATCCTTCGGAGGCTGCGGAATTGTTCAAAGCTGCTGAGGACAATGCTAAGTGGCGTTACAATAACTATCGTCGTTTGGCTAAACAACAATGGGGTGTTGAACAGGAAGATTAAAATTCAGTCTTTCACATAATCGAAAAAGGGGCTTGCCGTGTGCGAGCCTCTTTTTTTATTGTAACAAGTTATTCAACCTTTTTTTCCCCCCTATCTCATCTGCGATGAGCAGAGGGAACGGAGGACTGCCTCTGGTGTCCCCACCTGCCTGTCTTTTCTAACCCCTCCGTCCTTCGGACACCTCCCCTATATGGCTAACGCCACACAGAGGAGGAGTGTGGAATTTTATACTATTTTCAATCTTTTTTCTTTTCAAGACTTCCGATATATGAAATTTATCCATTACCAAGCAGAGGGAGAAGATTAAAAGTGGTATTTCTCATTTCTGCACAAGGATAGATTCTACACTTCTCCCCTGTGTTTTGCAATGCAAAATATAGGGGAGAGACCGAAGAAACGGAAGTTTCTGAGGAGAGGGGGTTGGAAAGACGGCGTATAGGATTTTGATTGTAGAATTTAACCCCTCCGTCACTTCGTGACACCTCCCCTATATCGCTCCGCAACACAAGGGAGGAGGATTGAAAAGCTGCCTTTTTCCCTATATGGCTAACGCCACACCCCGTAAGGCTACGGGACACGGCAAAGGGAAGAGGGAGATATACTACCCTGTTCCTGCTGTTGAAGGTATTCACCCTTCTCCCCTGTGTTTTGCAATGCAAAATATAGGGGAGAAACCGAAGGAACAATAGTTTCTGAGGAGAGGGGTTAGATTGGATAAAGGTACAAACCTCTCTGATTTACTGCCGACCCGAGATTAAGAAGCTGTTTTAAATTTATTGAAAAATAATATTATCATTGCAAGCAGGTATATTCCGGCCATATTGAGCCCCCTGTCTCGCATCTAGAATCCCTTGATTTTTGTCAATAGCCCGCTATTGACTGCATATCTCGGACTCCAATCTGCTTCAACATAGGTCTTAATCTGTCTCGGAATAAATTTAAAACAGCTTCAAAAAAACGGAGCAGTAGAGCTGCTCCGTGGAATAAAAATGGGATAGGGGATATGCTAAAAGTCGTCTTTGCTTGTGCCGAGTAACATATCTTTTAATCGGGACCGGTCTAAAATGATGATTTCTTTTTTCGCATTGTAATCGATGATACCGTCTTCTTTCAATTCATCGAGGGTAGACAGGAATACCGACCGTTGCACACCGAAGAAAGCATATAAATCTTTTGTTTGTTTGCAGATGATGCGTATGTCGACCGATTTTTGTTGCGTGAGACTCAACACCCAAAATGCCAGTCGTTCTTTGAGGTCGTTGGACGAAAAAGAGCCGTAAAACTTTCGAGTGCCTTTTGCGATCTGCGAGAGAGTATGTTCAACAAATTGATGAGGAAGATAGGCTCTTCTTGTAACATTTGTATGACCGAGGCTTTTTCTATTTGCATGATTCCTACGGTTCCTACGGCATAAAGATTGGCCGGGAAATAGGTGTCGCGGCCGAATAGGTGGTCGGGAGCTATTACATTAGGAGCTTGTATCAGCTCTGTAATTCTCATTTTCTCGTTTTGTGTAATCAGTTCGGAGCGAATTTCTCCCGAGATGAGAAATTTCAAATGATTGCATTCTTCCCCGCTCGTGACGATTTTTTCTCCGTCGGGATATTTGAGAAAATGAAATTTCATTTTCTCGATTAATTCCGAAATTTTATTTCGGCTGACTCCTTGAAAAATAGGGAGCTGTAATAAAACATCATACATGCTGTCCATACGCTATACGATTAGATTCTTCAAAACTAACAAAATTTTTTTACTATGTTTCGTTATAAAAGCTAAAACATCTTCTTTGTTTAGAAACTATTCATTTCTTTTTTTTTTTCATTAACTTTGTACCGGATAAGATAGAAATCGTGTAAATGTGAGTGTATATAGACTCTTGTATTTACCTTGTCGTCGTACACCTTAAACTATGTAGAATATGGAAATAATATCGTTTCGTTTTCAGGATTTCCTGAGTGCTTTTATTATTTTGTTTGCTGTAATCGATATAACGGGGCTTACTCCTATTATTATCGATATGAAGCAGAAGGGACAAAATATTATCGCTTGGAAAGCGGCAGTCTATTCGTTGGTTACATTCCTCGCCTTTCTGTTTATGGGGAATATGATACTCAATCTGTTTCAAGTCGATATTTCTTCGTTTGCCATTGCCGGCGCGCTGGTTATCTTCGTGATGGCCATAGAGATGTTGCTCGGGGTGGAGATTTTCAGGAATGACGGGCCCGAGGGTGCGGCATCGATCGTACCGATCGTTTTCCCTTTGATTGCCGGCGCCGGCTCTTTTACGACTCTGCTGTCGTTGAGGGCTCTGTATGGGTTGGGTAGTATTCTGGCCGCTTTGTTCTTGAATATTCTTGTTATCTATGTTGTTATTCGCAATGTCCATATTTTGGAGCGTGCTTTGGGGAAAACGGGGGTTTATGTATTGCGCAAGTTCTTCGGTATTATTTTATTGGCACTTTCGGTTCGCATGTTTTTGCAGAATCTTTCCATTGCTCTCGAATCATTCTGATGCATACCGATTATATATTTGAAAAGAGGGGTGGCGATTTCGTCACCCCTCTTTTTGTGAGATATGTAGATGGAATAGCCGGGCATATCGTTTCGATTATCGATCCGACAGAAGAAATTACAGTCGTGGATATGTCGAGACTGGTAGCCGGTGTTTATTTGGTGGGGACGGGAGATAAAGTTGTACGTTTAGTGAAACTATAAATAATGAGTCGTTATGAAAATCGGAACCTTTTTTGTTTTAGAACGGTTATAAGGTGTTGATATATTGTCGATTGTAGCTATATGTTTAAGAACATACCATTTTCGCTGTCAAAATGTTTGCATTTTATTTTCTGTTATGTTAAATTCGTAACAATATTAATAGCTTATTTCAAATTCTTTGAAAACTTGTAGGTTGTGAACATTTACGATTATAAGTTCGTTCGGGAATTTTTAGAAAGGAATAAGAGAAATTTGATTGTAGAGATATGAGTTATCTGAAATTTGACAAGAATCTGATGATAAATCTCGAATGGTCTTTGCCGAAAGAGATGTTGCGGACCAATAAGTCGGGGGCCTATCATTGTACGACAATCGTTGATTGCAATACTCGAAAACAGCATGGGTTGTTGGTTATCCCGATACCCGAGTTGGACAAGGATAATCACGTGATGCTATCGTCTTTGGACGAAACCGTGATACAGCATGGAGCGGCCTTTAACTTGGGGTTGCATAAATATCGGGGCGATTGTTTCAGTCCTAACGGGCACAAATACATTCGGGAGTTTAATTGCGAATCTGTCCCGCAAACGATGTATCGCGTGGGCGGGGTGATTATGACCAAAGAGAAAGTGTTTATTTCGCATGAAAACCGTATATTGATCAAATATACTCTTGTCGATGCTCATTCTCCTACGGTGTTACAGTTCCGTCCGTTTCTGGCGTTTCGTAAGGCCAACGAGCTGTGTGTCGAGAATTACGTACTCGACCAACGTTACGAGGAGGTGGCGAATGGAATAAGTTGCTGTCTGTATCAGGGGTATCCCCGGTTGTATATGCAATTTAATAAGGCTCCTCAGTTTATATTCGATCCCCATTGGTATAAAGGTATAGAGTATATCAAGGATCAAGAACGCGGCTATCCTTATCAGGAAGATTTATATGTGCCGGGGTATTTCGAGCTCCCGATAAAAAAAGGGCGAGAGTATTATTTTCTCGGCCGGTACGATAGAAGCGAAACCGCGTTCGTTCGCCCGTACTTACAATGAAGAACTCGCCAACCGTCACATGTGTCGGTCCAGTTTCTTCAATTGCTTGAAAAATTCGGCTCAGCAGTTTTATTTCAAAACTAAAAAAGGTCACTATTTATTAGCCGGTTATCCGTGGTTCGGAGTAAGGGCTCGCGACCAGTTCATCGCTTTGCCGGGATGTACGTTGGCTGTCGGAGACGACAAGACTTTTGAAGATGTGATGCATTCGTCGGAAAAAGCGTTACGTCACTTTATGTCGAGCGGAGAGCTCGATGAAAATATCGGAGAAATAGATTTGCCGGATATTCCTTTGTGGGCGTTATGGACTGTGTATCATTATGCCAAAGAGAAAGGTATGGAGATTTGCCGACAGAAATACGGGAAGTTTGTTTGCGATATTTTGGATTATATCGTGAAAGGTGGGCATCCCAACTTGTTCTTGCACGATAACGGATTGCTTTATTCCAATGGAAAGGAACGGGTAATTTCATGGATGAACGCGGTTGTCGACGGACGTCCCAGTGAATCCGAGAAGCGGCTATTTGGTCGAATTTAACGGACTATGGTATAACGGATTGAGGTTTGTCGCCGCACTCTTTGCCGAAGACAAAGAGATGGCATCGAAAGTCGAGCAGTGGAACGCTATCGCCGATAAGACGGCAGAGTCGTTTGTACATACCTTCTTGAACGATTATGGTTATCTGGTAGACTATGTGGACGGTGCGATGTCCGATTGGAGCGTACGCCCCAATATGTTGATAGCTCTGTCGCTCGACTATTCTCCGTTGGACAAACGGCAGAGGAAACGTGCATTGGAAGTGGTTACACGGGAATTGCTGACCCCCAAAGGTATCCGCACTCTGAGTCCTAAGAGCTATGGCTACAATCCTACTTATGTAGGGTCGCAGACCGAACGCGAATATGCTTATCATCAAGGACCTGCTCGCCCGTGGTTGATGGGAGCGTATGCCGATGCCTATTTGAAGATATTCGGTATTAGCGGGGTATCGTTTTTGGAACGTATGCTGATAGGGTTTGAAGATGAAATGTCTCAGACTTGCATTGGCTCTATCTCCGAGCTGTTCGACGGGAATCCACCTTTCGCAGGCCGGGGAGCTATCAGCTATGCCGCCAATGTCGGTGAAATATTGAGAGTATTGAATTTATTGAAAAAGTATAACATGTAAAGCCTGATTCCTATCTATGAAAGCGCTTATGTTCGGTTGGGAGTTTCCTCCTCATATCTTGGGTGGTTTAGGTACGGCCAGTTATGGGCTGACCAAAGGCATGGCAGAGTGTGGCGATATAGACATCACGTTTGTCATACCTAAACCATACGGAGACGAGGATAAAACTTTTGCCCATATTATCGGAGCTGCGAATACACCTGTCGCATGGAGAGATGTAAGTTGGGATTATGTACAGCAGCGTTATGGCTATTGTATGGATCCCCAAGAATATTTCGATCTTCGCAGCCATATTTATGCGGATTTTAATTATCTGAAAACCAATGATCTGGGGTGTATCGAATTTTCGGGACGTTACCCCGATAATCTGATGGAGGAGATAAATAATTACTCGATTGTAGCCGGGGTGATTGCTCGTACGGTTCAGTTCGATGTCATTCATTCCCACGATTGGCTCACCTATCCGGCCGGTATTCATGCCAAGCAAGTGAGCGGTAAACCGCTGGTTATTCACGTGCATGCGACCGATTTCGACCGAAGCCGGGGTAATGTAAATCCTACGGTGTATAATATCGAACGGGACGGTATGTTGCATGCCGACCATATTATTACGGTAAGTAATCTGACTCGTCAGACGGTTATCGAAAAGTATCATATCGATCCGGCGAAGGTGACGACCGTGCACAATGCCGTAGAGCCTTTGAGCGACGAGATTAAATCGATAGAAGTTCCTCACAGTCCGAAAGAAAAGGTGGTTACTTTCTTGGGACGCATTACCATGCAAAAAAGGCCCTGAGTATTTTGTGGAGGCTGCGGCGCGAGGGTGTTGAAGAAGACCAATAGGGTGAGGTTCGTCATGGCCGGGAGCGGAGATATGATGGATAAGATGATTCTCTTGTCGGCTCAGCGTAATATATCCGACCGTTTCCATTTTACCGGATTTTTTGAGAGGAAAGCAGGTTTATGAAATGTTGAAGGCCAGCGATGTGTATGTGATGCCTTCGGTTTCGGAACCATTCGGTATTTCTCCGCTCGAAGCCATGCAAGTGGGTGTGCCTTCGATTATTTCGAAGCAGTCGGGGTGTGCCGAGATTTTGACCAATGTCATTAAGACCGACTATTGGGATATCGATGCTATGGCCGATGCCATTTATTCTATAATCACTTATCCTGCTATCTATAAGCAACTGCGTGAAGAAGGAGAGCGGGAGGTGAACGAAATCAAATGGAAATATGCCGGACAGAAAGTAATCGATATTTACCACAAGGTAATGCACAATTAATAACTAATGAAAAAACTTGACCTTATATGAAAACTATTTGTTTCTATTTTCAAATTCATCAACCGTTTCGATTGAAACGATATCGTTTCTTCGATATAGGTAACGATCACTATTACTATGATGATTTTGCCAATGACGATATTATCACTGCATAGCTCAGCGTTCTTACCTCCCGGCAAATGCGACATTACTTGAAATGATTAAAAATGCCAATGGTAAGTTCAAGGTGGCTTTTTCCATATCGGGGGTAGCCTTAGAGCAACTCGAAGTTTGTGTGCCTGAATTTATCGACAGCATGAAAGAATTGGTCAAGACCGATTGTGTGGAGTTCTTGTCCGAAACTTATGCGCACTCGTTGGCATCGTTGTGCGATCCGGAGGAGTTCAAGATTCAGTGAGACAACACGACGAGAAGATAGAGCAGCTATTCGGCGTGAAGCCCAAAGTGTTCAGAAATACCGAGTTGATATTTTCCGACGACATAGCCTCTATGATAGCTTCGATGGGATTCAAAGGCGTTATTACAGAGGGGAGCGAAGCATATTGTGGGTGGGAATAGCCCGAATTATTTGTATAGTTCGGCAGCTGCTCCCAAGCTGAAAATGTTGTTGAAAAAATTACAAAATGAGCGATGATATTTCATTCCGTTTTTCTAATTACGAATGGAGCGATTATCCTTTAACGGCAGAGAAGTTTATTTCGTGGGTAAAGAATTATCCCGAAGAAGAACCTATCGTCAATCTTTTCATGAATTACGAAACATTGGGCGAACTGCAACCTCGCGAATCGGGTATTTTCGAGTTTATGAAAGCCCTTCCTCGTTTTGCCGAACAAGAGGGTGTCGGGTTCTGTACGCCGACCGAGGCGATCAGTAAATTGAAACCGGTCGATATGTTGTCGGTTCCTTATCCGATGTCGTGGGCCGACGAAGCACGGGACACCAGTGCATGGTTGGGAAACACGTTGCAGAACGAAGCATTCCGCAAGCTCTATTCAGTTGCCGAGCGCGTCCGCTTGTGTGACGACCGTCGTCTGAAACAAGATTGGTATTATTTTTGCAAGCCAGCGACCACTTCTATTATATGTGTACGAAGTATTTGTCCGACGGAGCTGTGCATAGCCATTACAGCCCTTACGATAGTCCGTATGAGGCTTTTACCAATTACATGAATGTGCTCAGCGATTTTATCGTACGGGTGGAAGCGCAATATCCCGAATCGATAGAAAACGAAGAGCTGAATGCTTTATTGACGACGATTCGGAATCAGTCGGCCGAAATAGAGATGTTGCAAAAGGAGCTGAAATCGGCTCGGATTGAGCGACATTCTAAACGAGCGGAAGCAAAAAAAAGCGAAGGAGGCAAAGGTTGCTGAAAGTT
>VOFI01004187.1_pt1 | contig 27173 bp, 15 predicted proteins | sample 5384131 | NCBI WGS metagenome assembly VOFI01 (sample SAMN12384728, study PRJNA508395) | human gut metagenome | isolation source: healthy gut H | host: Homo sapiens | reverse complement strand
ACCTCGTGGCCTATGTAGGCGCATTCACCGCATTCTATGCCGCCAGCGTGGCTTGTGTGCAGAGTGACATCAAGCGTGTACTCGCCTTCTCCACCATCTCGCAGATAGGCTTTATGATGGTAGCGCTCGGCGTATGTACATCCACAGACCCGCACGAAGGCGGACTGGGTTATATGGCAGGCATGTTCCACTTGTTTACGCACGCCATGTTCAAGGCGTTGCTGTTCCTCGGTGCAGGAAGCATCATCCATGCGGTGCACAGCAACGAGATGTCCGCCATGGGCGGCCTGCGTAAATACATGCCGGTTACGCACATCACTTTCCTGATAGCCTGCCTTGCCATTGCCGGCATTCCCCCGTTCTCCGGGTTCTTCTCCAAGGACGAGATACTGACGGCCTGCTTCCGGTTCAGCCCCGTCATGGGTTGGATTATGACGGTGATTGCCGCCATGACCGCATTCTATATGTTCAGACTGTATTACGGCATTTTCTGGGGCAGTTCGGAGCCGGGGCAGAAGTCGGCAAGCGATGAAAGCCACAGCCATCAGCACACGCCTCACGAGTCGCCCCTTGCCATGACCGTTCCCCTGATGTTCCTTGCCGCAGTTACGATAGTTGCCGGATTTATTCCTTTCGGCCACTTCGTCAGCTCCAACGGCGAAGCCTATACCATCCACCTCGACTGGGGCGTGGCAGGAACAAGCATTACCATTGCAGTTATCTCCATAGCCGTGGCCACTTATATGTATAAAGGCGAAAAACAGCCGGTTGCCGATGCGCTTGCCCGCCGCTTCAACGGCTTGTGGACGGCAGCCTATCACCGCTTCTACATCGATGAGGTCTACCAGTTCATCACCCACCGCATCATCTTCGGCTGCATCAGCCGCCCCATTGCCTGGTGGGACCGTCATGTGGTGGACGGCTTCTTCGATTTCCTTGCCTGGGGCGCCAATGCCACCAGCGACGAGATACGCGGCCTGCAAAGCGGACGCATCCAGCAATACACCTTCGTATTCCTGCTGGGTACGCTTGCACTGATACTGCTGCTGTTGCTGTAAACGAGAAACGGAAATTGATAGTGATGTATCAACCATATAGAACAATAACAATTAATACCATATTATAAAGATGAATTTCTTATCCATATTCGTACTTATCCCCTTGCTGATGCTGTTGGGCCTCTGGCTCAGCCGTAATATCGCACAGATACGTGCGGTGATGGTAGCCGGCGCTTCGGCATTGCTCGTTGCAGCCGTCGGACTGACCGTCGTCTACCTGCAAGCCCGTCACGGCGGCGCTACGGATGAAATGCTGTTCCGTGCCGATGTAGCCTGGTATCCCGCCCTCAACATCCACTATTCCGTAGGTGTGGACGGCATCTCGGTAGCCATGCTGCTGCTCTCGGCCATTATCGTGTTTACGGGTACATTCGCTTCCTGGCGTCTGCAACCGCTGACCAAAGAATATTTCCTGTGGTTCACCCTGCTGTCGATGGGTGTGTTCGGTTTCTTTATCTCTACCGACCTGTTCACCATGTTCATGTTCTACGAGGTAGCGCTGATCCCGATGTACCTGCTGATTGGTGTATGGGGCTCGGGACGCAAGGAATACGCTGCCATGAAACTGACGCTGATGCTGATGGGCGGTTCCGCTTTCCTGCTTATCGGTATCCTCGGTATCTACTTCGGTAGCGGCGCCACCACCATGAACCTGCTGGAGATAGCCCAACTGCACAATATCCCCGTGGAGCAACAACGCATCTGGTTCCCGCTTACCTTCCTCGGTTTCGGCGTGCTGGGCGCTCTGTTCCCGTTCCATACCTGGAGCCCCGACGGTCATGCATCCGCACCTACCGCCGTCAGCATGCTGCATGCAGGCGTACTGATGAAGCTGGGCGGCTACGGCTGCTTCCGCATCGCCATGTACCTGATGCCTGAAGCCGCACAGGAGCTGGGCTGGATATTCCTCGTACTGACGGGTATCTCCGTGGTGTACGGCGCATTCTCCGCTTGCGTGCAGACCGACCTGAAGTACATCAACGCCTACTCTTCCGTATCGCACTGCGGACTGGTGCTTTTCGCCATCCTGATGATGAACCGGACGGCCTGTACGGGTGCCGTGCTGCAAATGCTTTCCCACGGATTGATGACCGCCCTGTTCTTCGCCCTTATCGGTATGATATACGGACGGACGCACACACGCGACGTACGCGAGCTTAGCGGACTGATGAAGATTATGCCCTTCCTGGCGGTATCCTATGTCATCGCCGGTCTGGCCAACCTCGGTCTGCCGGGACTCAGCGGTTTCATTGCCGAAATGACAATCTTCAACGGCGCTTTCCAGCATCCCGATACCTTCCACCGCGCATGGACCGTCATCGCTTGTACGAGTATCGTGATTACCGCAGTCTACATCCTGCGCCTTGTCGGTAAAATCCTCTACGGAACCTGTACCAACAAGCACCACCTGACATTGACCGATGCCACCTGGGACGAACGTACCGCCGTAATCATCCTCATTGCCTGCGTAGCCGGACTGGGTCTTGCTCCGCTGTGGATAAGCAACATGATTGGAGACAGCGTGCTGCCGGTAGTCAACCTATTAGCCACTCACTAAACACTAATCACTAATCACCAAATAACATGGATTACTCCCAATTTCTATTAATGAAAGAAGAGCTGTCGCTGATAGCGGTTATCATTATCCTCTTCATAGCCGACCTCTTCATGAGTCCGGATGCGCACAAGCATGACGGCAAGCCGATGTTGAACACCATGCTGCCCGTTGCCCTGCTCATCGTCCATACGCTTATAACCATCGTTCCCGGTCCGGCAGCCGACGCTTTCGGCGGGATGTACCATAACCAGCCGATACAGAGTATCGTCAAATCCATTCTCAGCGTAGGTACGCTCATCGTGTTCCTTATGGCGCACGAGTGGATGCGCCGCCCCGATGCGGCAATCAAGCAGGGCGAGTTCTATGTACTGACACTCTCCACGCTGCTGGGTATGTACTTCATGATTTCCGCCGGGCACTTCCTGATGTTCTTCATCGGACTGGAAACGGCCAGCATCCCTATGGCTGCGCTGGTGGCTTTCGACAAGTACCGCCACCACTCTGCCGAGGCAGGTGCCAAGTACATCCTTACCGCGCTCTTCTCCAGCGGGCTGCTGCTTTACGGCATTTCGCTGATATACGGTACGGTAGGCACGCTCTACTTTGCCGATATTCCGGCACATCTGGACGGAAGCCCGTTGCAGATTATGGCATTCGTATTCTTCTTCTCCGGCATGGGATTCAAGATCTCGCTGGTGCCTTTCCACCTGTGGACGGCCGACGTATACGAAGGTGCTCCGAGTACGGTAACCGCTTACCTGAGCGTTATCTCCAAAGGTGCGGCGGCATTCGTGCTGATGACCATCCTCTATAAGGTATTCGCACCGATGGCGACGCAATGGCAGGAAGTGCTCTACTGGGTTATCATCGCCTCTATCACGCTCGCCAACCTCTTTGCGCTGCGTCAGGAGAACCTGAAACGGTTGATGGCGTTCTCCAGTATCTCGCAAGCCGGTTACATCATGCTGGGTGTTATCAGCGGAACGTCGCTGGGTATGACGTCGCTGGTGTACTACGTACTGATTTACCTGTTTGCCAACCTCGCCGTCTTTACCGTTATCACGATTGTAGCATTGCGCGCCGATAAGTTTACACTGGAAGATTACAACGGACTGTACACCACCAACCCTAAGCTGGCTTTCCTTATGACGCTGGCACTGTTCTCGCTGGCAGGTATTCCGCCGTTCGCAGGCTTCTTCTCGAAGTTCTTCATCTTTGCGGCGGCATTCGAAAGCGGTTTTCATCTGCTGGTGTTCATTGCGTTAATCAATACGATTCTGTCGCTTTACTACTATCTGAAGATTGTAAAGGCAATGTACATCAACAAGAGCGATGAGCCTATCGCCGCTTTCCGTAGCGATAACTACACGCGTGCCGGCCTTGCCATCTGTACGCTGGGCATTGTGGCGCTGAGTATTGCCAGCGTGGTATACCAGTCCATCGACAAGTTCTCGTTCGGTATGTAACGGTCGAGATTTGCCGTAAAATAACTTTTACCACATCCCCCCTTCACCCTTTCGCACACTCCTGTTTATGGGAGACGGAGGGTGAAGGGGGGAAATCATTTCATTATCTGGTTCCGGTACTGCGTCGGTGTCAGTCCCGTCAGTTGCTTGAAGGTGCGGTTGAAGTGCGGAATAGAGTCGAACCCGCACTCCACAGCTATCTGTGAAACCTCCATATCGCCAATGGTCAGCAGTTTGCAGGCATAACCAATGCGCATGTCCGCCACATATTGCAGGAAAGTCTTTTCCATGGCGTCCTTGAAGAAACGGCAAAAGGCGCTGCTGTTCATATTCGCCATTTCGGCTATCTCGTCGAGCTTGAGGGAACGGGTGTAGTTGCTGTTGATAAAGGAGATGATTTTATCGATACGCTTGTTTCCCGCTGTGGGAAACTTCTCATAGTAGCAAGGGCTTGGCTTGCAGCATTCTTCTTGGGAGGGATACCGCCAATGCCTGCAATAAATCCAGCAAACCGGTTATCTGTCCGAATCCTTTCAGTTCGGGAAAAGCGGATACCATGTCGCGTACCGGACCGGCATCGGCCGTGTGAAAGACAACACCCCGTCTGGCCTCTTTCAGCAACACCCGTATCTGGTGAAACTGCGGATAATGGTCGAACGAGTATTGCATGAAGTTCTCCTCAAACTGAATGATAGTTCCTTGCACCCGCAACCGGGGATTATCGCCGTGATAAGCATCGTCACTCCGCATATAATGAGGCAGGCTGGGACCGAACAATACCACATCTCCTTCCGAAAAACGCTCTATGCAATCGCCCACAAAGCAACGGCCGCAGCTTTTCTTCACATAGATTATTTCGTACTGGCTGTGGAAATGCCAGGGGTAAGTGAAGCGGTCATAGTCGTAATAGCGCGCCTTTATCGGGTTGGACTCCGATATCTGGAGCTGTTCGTTTATTATCTGTCTCATAACACTGCCTGATGTTGATACGGCATCTCCCGGTTTGCCGAGCCGCATCCTATCCTTATACAAAGATAGCGAATAATAACAATAACTCTGCGGGAAAAAAGAAAATACAAAGGGAAACGGAAAGAATACCCCGTTGGTACGGAGCATACCAACCGGTGGCAGGAGACGTACCGAAGCGTGGTATGAACTGTACCAAAGCGTGGTACGAGTTGTACCAAACTGTGGTACGAGCCGTACCAAAGTGCGGTACAAGGCGTACCAACCGTTGGTATTTCCCGTACCAAACGCAGGTATTATATTGGTACTTATATAGTATTGATTGAAAGCCGTTTACTTCGCTGCAAAGGTTGCTATCCCATTATTCTTTCAATACACGCAAATATCTGCAAACATCCTGCAAATATCCGTTTATATACAAACTGTTTTAGTGCCTACATTTGCAGTAAATAATCATTTTAAATCATTAATACAAAAAGAAGTATGGAAAAAACTTGGAGATGGTTCGGTAAGAAAGACAAAATAACGCTCGATATGCTTCGGCAAATCGGTGTGGAAGGGATAGTTACCGCCTTGCACGATGTGCCCAACGGCGAAATCTGGACAGAAGAAGCCATCAACGATTTAAAGACATATATTGAGTCCTATGGCTTGCGCTGGTCGGTTGTGGAGAGCCTGCCCGTATGCGAGGCCATTAAATATGCCGGACCGGAACGCGAACAACTGATAGAGGAACTACAAAATCAGTCTTGCCAATCTGGGCAAATGCGGTGTAAAGACCGTATGCTATAACTTCATGCCCGTTATCGACTGGATACGCACGGATTTGCAACACCCCTGGGCAGACGGAACCTCATCGCTCTACTTCGACCGGGTGCGCTTGCCTATTTCGACCTGCGCATTCTGCAACGTGAGGGAGCCGAAAAGGATTACTCCGCCGAAGAGCTGGCTAAAGTGGCCGAATTGGACAAGACCATCACCGAAACCGAAAAAGACAGCCTTGTCGATGCGATTATCGTAAAGACGCAGGGATTCGTAAACGGCAACATCAAGGAAGGCGACAAGAATCCGGTGAATATATTCAGGAATCTGCTTGCTTGTACAAAGGTATCGACCGCGATGCGCTCCGCGAGAACATGCGGTATTTCCTTGCCGCTATTATGCCGGTGTGCGAGAAGTACGGCGTAAATATGTGCGTACATCCCGACGACCCGCCTTTCCAGGTACTGGGCTTGCCGCGTATCGTGACCAACGAAGAGGACATCGCCTGGTTCCTGAATGCAGTGGATAATCCACACAACGGACTGACGTTCTGTGCCGGCTCGCTCAGCGCGGGAGAGCATAACGACACCCGCGAACTCGCCAGGAAGTTTGCATCACGCACCCACTTTGTGCATCTGCGCAGCACCGCAGCCATGCCGGACGGCAACTTCATAGAAAGCTCCCACCTGACGGGACGCGGTCACCTTATCGACCTTATCCGCATCTTCGAGCAAGAAAACCCGAACCTGCCCATGCGTGTAGACCACGGACGGATGATGCTGGGCGATGAGAACAAGGGATATAATCCCGGCTATTCATTCCACGGCCGTATGCTGGCGCTGGCACAGGTGGAAGGCATGATGGCAGTGGTACAAGACGAAATGAAACAGAAGGAAACACAAGCATAAAATATACAATATAGATACGTGAAGCAGAAGACAATAAAGTATGAGGGGGGTATACGCTTCATGCTTTATGCACGTGCTTCCCCGTATAAAAAAAGAAAAGAAAGAAAAAAGGAGACAAAGATTATGAACGAACAATTCAGTATTGCAGGTAAAGTAGCGGTTATCACCGGTGCAGGTGGTGTATTGGGTGGCAGCATTGCCAAGTGTTTTATGCAACAAGGCGCTAAAATCGTTGCGGTAGACATCCGTCAGGAACAACTGGACAAGCGTGTAGAGGAACTGAAAACCTATGGTGAAGATGTAATCGGTATCGTCGGTAACGTGCTGGACATCGCCAGCCTTGAGAAACTTGCCGATGACATCGTTGCCAAGTGGGGACGTATCGACATTCTGCTCAACATTGCCGGCGGCAATATGCCGGGCGCAACTCTGACTCCCGACCAGCACTTCTACGACATGGACATCTCCTGCTGGGAGAAAGTGACCAACCTGAACATGAACGGAAGCGTTTACCCGTCTTTAGTGTTCAGCAAAGTAATGGCTAAGCAAGGTAAGGGCTGCATCGTCAACGTATCTTCCATGGCAGCTTACAGCGCCATCACCCGCGTTCCGGGCTATTCGGCAGCCAAGACAGCCGTTGCCAACTTTACCCAATGGCTGGCAAGCGAACTGGCACTGAAATACGGAGACGGTATCCGCGTCAATGCCATCGCCCCGGGCTTCTTCATCGGCGACCAGAACCGCGCCGTACTCATCAACCCCGACGGCTCACTGACCGACCGCAGCAAGAAAGTATTGGCCAAAACCCCGATGAAACGCTTCGGCGACATCAACGAATTGAACGGCGCCGTACAGTTCCTGTGCAGCGATGCCGCCAGCTTCGTTACGGGTGCATTGCTTCCTATTGACGGCGGTTTCAGCGCATTCAGCGGAGTATAACCCCGTCAATCTTCGATTATTTATTTTACCGGAAAGAAACACAAAGAGAAGGCTCTCTACCCCGATTGGCAGAGAGCCTTCTTCTCTTCACTGTATTATAAACTTATAATGGATGCCGATTAATATCCGGGATTCTGTTCCGCTTTCTTTTCTTCAGGAGTTAACGCATGACCGTCCTTTTGGATAGCATCCAGGTAGGTTTGCGGAATAGGACGCAGCAAATGACGTTCTTCGATATTGGGGGCTGCTTCCTGATTAAAGGCTTTAACACGAGCTACCAATGTTTTGGTTCTTGCCAAATCTACCCAACGATGGAACTCACCGCAAAGTTCACGAGAACGTTCGTTCAGCAGCAGGCACATCATACGGTCGTAATCCGAAGAGTAGCCTAGTTTAGCTATGATAGCCTCATCTTCGGCCGGCAGATTATGAATATCTGTAATATCCAAATTGGTAGCAGCAGTAGTCTCGGCTATATTGTTGGATTCATAGTAGGAATTCTCCGTGTAATACGAATTCACACCGTCATTCTTCCAACCCAACGCATTTTCATTGTACGAGGCTCCGCCATCACAATATGCGGAACGGTCTTCACCGCTCTTATAAGCTGCACGCTGACGAAGCTTGTTAATATAAAACAATGCATCATTGTATTGATTCTGACGAATAAGAACTTCGGCTGCAATCAGGTAGGTTTCGCCTACACGTGCCAGAATACCGTCACGATGTCCCTGCATATCTCCAAGTGCTTCACGAGAACCGTCGATATACTTATTAAGAGAAGCAAAACGGGTTACATCATCATACAAGGCCTCATCGTTCGCACTATTACGGTCTTTCGGGTAAGCAACGAACACGGTAGGTATCTTCTTACCGGTTTTGTTGTCCGTTATCTTCTCAGTCAGTTGTACTCCGTCAAAACGAGTATCGCCCGGACGATTGATAACATACATCACTCCCAAATCTCCCAACTGATAACCGGAATCTTTCTTAGATTATTCACAGCGTATTTAGTCTTGAAGCTCTTCCAGAAACGTGAATCATTGACCATATCATACACGTTGTACATGTAATAAGAAGTTCTCAAACGCTGATATTCACGTCCGCCTGCCAAATCGCGTTTCATCTGGGGCAAATTGTTGTATACGGATAGGAAATAGAGGTGGCACGGGTTGCCATTAGCTCCTTCGGATGATTTATCGGAAGAGAACTGAGCGGAAAGAATTATTTCATCCAATTGCTCGTTGGGGCCATCGGGCTCTGTATAGTTCCACAGTTCGGAGAAATTCTTAGCCAACTGATGATGCGCAATCACTTCTTTAGCCAAACGCAAAGCCTCTGTAAGATCCTTATCTTTAGTGGCGCTATTCCAACTCTCATTAATCTCGCTGGCACGGAACAGATATGCTTTAGCAAGAAAAATGAGCAGCAGCATCTTTAGTCATTTTTCCGGTTAGGCTTGCTGTCTCGGGAAGCATATCATAGGCATTCTTCAAATCGCTGATAACTTGCTCTACGGTAGCTTCCGCAGAAGAACGGGTAAACTCACGAAGAGGCACATCACTCGGTTCGAGCTTCAAAGGTACGCCGCCATACTGAGAAACTAGCTTCAAATAGTTGAAACCGCGCAAGAAATAGGCCTCTCCCATATAAGTCTTCTTATTTGCACCCGTATAGCTGTCAGGAGTAATCTTACTCAATAACAAGTTGGCATTATTAATACCGATATACATATTATCCCAAAGGCTTTCCGCCATTGTCGTGTTGGAGTTGGCTGCCACAATTTGCGATTGGAAACTACCATCATAATTGTTCCACACTTTGTTAGAACCGTCACCACCCACGGTAAACTCATCTGTACCATAGTTAGTAGTAGCATACGCCCACTCCTTACCAAAGTGAAAACGTAAATTATAATACATCCACCTACCGCCAACTGGTCAATACCTTCTTCCGTATCAAAATACTCGGTATTCTGCTGAGTAGTCAGCTCCTCATCCAGAAAATCACTGCAGGAAGCTATTGAACCTCCCAATGCTAAGGCCATCAAGCCAAATGTAATATTTTTTTATATAGTTTCATGGTTATATGCTTTTAAAGTTTAAAATCCTACGTTCAATCCTATTGTGAAACCACGATTCCAGGTGGATGTCAGATTTTGAGAAGCATCCAATTCAAGAAATCAATGTTAGAGAAGATACGTCCCGGATTCTTAGCTTGTACATACACTTTCAGGTTAGACAGATTCCACTTCTTAACTAACGTTTGCGGAACGTATAGCCTAATGAAATATTACGCACTTTAAGGAACGAACCGTTCTTATAGCCCAGAATCTGATAGTAAGGATCGCCACCGCCATCATCGTGAATAGGTTTCTGATATTCTGCATTCTTGTTGTTTTCGTTATAATAATTTATCTTACGCTGCATATAACGTCCACCCTGCCATTCACCGCCGGTATCTACCATGTAGTCAAAACGTCCATACAGCATAACGGAAAGGTCAAAGTTCTTATAAGAGAAAGTATTTGTCATACCGAAAGTCCAGCGAGGACGAGTATGTCCTATTACTACACGATCATCGTTCGGGTCAATCTTGTAGTCGCCGTTTTGATCTACTGGACGTGCCATACCTGCTTGGAACGAATGTCCCTTAGCATTGAACTTAGCCATCTCAGCAGCATCTTCTTCTTTCCAGATGCCAGCCGATTGATAAACCGTAGATTACGCCCAAAGCCTGACCGATGAACCAACTGTTGTTGATATCATCTTCTTTACCATTGGCCAACTCGTCAATCTTATCTTTCTGCCAAGCGGCATTGATACTGGTAGACCATTCGAAAAGAACGTGTCTTGACATTTACTGTATTCAAAGTAATCGATACCGATATTGAAGTCTTACCTACATTGGCATATGTATTTGTATAACCGTTCAACGAGGGGATAGTCATTTCCATCAACAAGTCTGTTGTACGGGGAAGTATAGAAATCCAAAACTCCCGAAATTCTTCCATTCAATACTGAGTAGTCGACCCGATATTGTATTGTGTAGTCTTTTCCCATGTCAAATCCTTATTTGCCATAGCTACGTTACCGTCCTTGGCTATAGACTCCAGAAGCGACAAACCCGGAGTAGGAGAAGCACCAAAGGGATAATATACGGGTACTACCGCACCTTTAGTCTGATAAGGGTCGATAGCTGAATTACCGGTTACACCGACACCTACACGAAGTTTTAGCTGATTAATCCAGCTTACATCCTGCAAAAACCTTCCTGATCAAGACGCCAACCTAATGCGGCACTAGGGAAGAAAGCCCACTTATTGCCTTCTGCAAGCTGAGAAGCACCATCCCAACGACCGGAAACTGTCAATAAGTACTTATTGTTGTAGTCATAGTTCACACGGAACATATAAGAAAGGAGCTGTTTCTCAATCAGTCCGCTATTCCACTCATCCAGCAAAGAGACATTTTCTTTTGATAACGCATTCCATTTCGCACTTTCCAAAGGAATGCCTTCTAGCCGCCATAGAGGATTCTTCGTAGTGATACCCTGTAGCACTTTGCAATAAAGTAAGTCCCACTGAATGTTTTCCAAATTCTTTGTCATAGTAAATCAAGTTATCCAACGTCCAGGAAAAGTCAGACTGGTTAGACAAAGAAGCGCGATTCTTACCTTCACTGCTAATTGACTCTTCATTACGGAATGTACCGTTTCTATAATAACGGAAATCCGGTCCGAAATTAAAACGATATCTAAGGCCTTTTAAAGGAGCGTAAATTTCACCTAAATCCAATTGAGCATACAAGCTACCGATGGCACGGAACATACGACGTTCATTCTGACTGTTGTTCCATTCATTCATTACATTCTTTACTTTATCATCACCACCGGGATATTCAATACGGTTGCCATCCTCATCATAAGGTGAAGCATAAGGGAACAAACTGGTAGATGCTGCATATAAGTTAGAAGGCATACCCTTTATCAACTGACCGACAGAACTTGCAGACGAACCATATTGCTGCTCACTAAACGTACCATTAACATTCAATCCTAAATTAAACCATTTAGTAGGCTTCAAATCCAAACTCAGTTTTGTAGTATAACGAGTATAAGACTGCCCTTTCACCGTACCCTCATTATCCAAATAACCGATAGACGCATAACCTTTCATCTTGTCCGTACCTCCACTGGCACTCAACGTGTGTTCATGGGTAACTCCGGTCTGCGTAACCATATCACACCAATCCGTATTAGGCACGCGAGAGCCGTCCCAAGTACCACCTGCCCAGCCTTTTTCAATGTTCTTCAAGCCGTAGGGTCTGTAGCACCTAAAAATCTCATAATCGTTCTATCTTTAGTAGGGCTGGTCTCCTCGAGGATACTTGTTTGGTTCAGATAGTAATAAGCCCAACGACGCCAATCGATATACTCTGCAGAGTTCATCATTTCGGAATAGTCCTGCAGGTTTTCGATAGTAACCGTACCGGAGTAGTTCAAAGACATCTTACCCTCCTTACCGGATTTGGTAGTAACCAGAATAACGCCATTGGCACCACGAGAACCGTAAATAGCCGTAGCAGAGGCGTCTTTCAATACATCAATAGACTCAATGTCCTGCGGATTCAAAGTTTCAATACCACTATTGGACATCAAAGGAATACCATCCACTACATATAGCGGAGTATTGCTGGCGCTCAAGGAGCGCACACCGCGCACGTTAATCGTTCCCACTTCGCCCGGACGCTCATTGCTGACAATGTCTACACCGGCTGCCTTGCCCTGCATAGCTTCAAAGGCGTTGGCTACCGGACGTGAATTCAGTTCCTCGGAACCTACACGAATCATGGCGCCGGTAACGTCCGATTTCTTCTGAACGCCATAGCCTACTACCACTACCTCATCCAGCATTTCGTTGTCTTCTACAAGCACCACTTTAAGATTGGCCTTGTTCTTAGCGGAGATTTCCTGAGTCTTGTAGCCGATATAACTGATTTGGATAACTCCCGCTTCAGGCACATCATTCAGTGTGAACTTACCGTCAATGTCAGTGATAATTCCGTTCGTTGTCCCTTTGACAAGAACACTGGCACCGATGATGGATTCACCGTTTCCGTCTACTACAAGTCCTGTGATTGTTTTGTTTTGCGCGAATGCGCATAAGGTTGCTGCAAAAGCAAAAGAGCACAAACAGCACCTGACGCTTGAGTATACTCATAAAATATACTCCTTCTTTCTTCCTGCTTCTCATAGAATAATCTTGGTTTACAATTAGTTTAAATTAGCGTTTTCGAACACAGTGTTTTACTGCAACAAAAATATAAATCTTAAAAATACTATAGAATAACTATTTTGATATAAAACATCCTTTTTTTGCTATAAATGAGTAACAACTCCTTAATACAAACGAAAATAGAATGTATAACTTAAAACACTTCTGCGCATCTTTGCAGCAGATTTAAGAAACGCATAAAAGAGATGAGCACGAAAGTAGAAAACTAAATGAAACAAAAGAAAACGCAAGTATAAAATATACAATATAGATACGTGAAGCAGAAAATAATAAAGTATAAGGAATTATATTTTCATGCTTTATTCGCGTGCTTTCCCGTATAAAAAAGAAAAAAGGAGAAAAAGATTATAAACGAACAATTCAGTATTACAGGTAAAGTAGCAGTCATCACCGGTACAGGTGGTGTATTGGGTGGCGGCATTGCCAAGTGTTTTATGCAACAAGGCGCTAAAGTCGTTGCGGTAGACATCCGTCAGGAACAACTGGACAAGCGTGTAGAGGAACTGAAAACCCATGGTGAAGATGTAATCGGTATCGTCGGTGGCGTGCCGGACATCGCCAGTCTTGAGAAACTTTGGATAGTGCCGCGATGGCTAAGCAAGGTAAAGGCTACATCGCCAACTTCACCCAATACTCATGCAACTTACCCTTACCCGAACATCAGCAAAAGGGAAAAATACTTCTTATCAAGCAACAGGTAATGTAAACCAAAAGCAAGCCCCTTTACCCGATTCACTTTCCACACCGATAGTACCGCCCAGTTGTTCAACGATGCTCTTGCTGATAGACAATCCCAATCCTGTGCCATGTACAAAAGAGTTCAGTTTGACAAAACGGTCAAATATCTCAGCCTGTTTTTCCTGTATAATGCCGATGCCAGTATCAGCAACATAAAAGCGCAGCCAAGTTGGTTTCTGCCTGCCCATAACCTAAACGTATGCTACCGGTCGAAGTAAATTTTTATCGCATTATTCATGAAATTTGCTATCACTTGATTTAAACGATTACGATCGCTCACTATGATACACTCCGGCAAGCGATGATCAAAGACAACCTCTACTCCCGGTTTGGCTTTGAGTTTCATCGTACGCACCATATCCTCACACAGTTGGTTCACATCCAATTCCTGTTTTACGAAATCAAAGGTTCCGGCTTCTATTTTGACAAATCCAGAATATCGGATATCAATTGCAACAGCAACTCATTATTCTCTTCCACAATCGCCATATACTGCTCCCGTTCTTCCGGATTCTCTCCTGCACCAACAAACTGGAAAAACCAACTATCGCATTGAGGGGCGTACGTATCTCATGACTCATATTGGCAAGGAAGGCACTCTTCAGACGGTCTGCCGTTTCGGCTTTCTCTTAGCATCAATCAGTTTGGCTTCGGTTTCTTTCAATTCCGTAATATCATAGTTTACACTGATAAGCTCTATTACACCGTTTTCCGGTTGATATTGATTGACTACCACATTGGTGCGCACCCAATTCCATTGAGCTTCCGTCCCCGGATGCAAAATACGTATCTCTCCCTTGAAGTCTCTTACTTCTCCAAGCCGTGCCTTATAAAGAAAATCCAAAATCCGCTTTCTGTCATCCGGGTGCATTTTACTATATACACCTATAATATCCGACAAAGGCGTATTTTCATCTTCTCCCATATTCTTATACCATTGCTTGATGGCATAGCCTTTCCTATCCAGCAAGTTCGACTTTGCATAACCTACTTTTGCATAATCAGAAATCAACAGAAAGAAGTTCTCAAAATCACAAATACGGTTCAAAGCATCCATACGCTCGGTATTATCGATATTGATAAAGGCATATCCGGTAAAGTTACCTTTACTATCATATAACTTGCTGATTTTGGTATATAGGTTTATCTTATTGCGCTTACCGGAAGGATAATATCCCTCTACATTTTCAAATTCATAATCCAATCTGAAATCTACAATATCCCGATCACGTATCTGCTCTATCAACTGAGGTGACAAGTTAGGATTCTCGAACAGGTTGATACCTATCACATCCGCCTTATCGCGGATACCGAATATTTCTATATTCTTGTTATTGACATCTACCAGAAAGCCGTCAGTATCATAAATCTCCACCCCAGCCGGTATATTGGCAAAAATGTTTCTAAAGAGTTTCTCACTACGGTCCAAAGCCTGACGTTCCCGTATTGCCTCATCCTGCGTTTTACGCAGTTCAACGCAGATACTGATGATATTGGCCAACGATCCCAACCATTGGTAGTCTTCATTGCTCCACAAGATAGTACGGTCTACCAAATCTACTCCCATAAAACCTTTCACCGTATCATTCGCCACCAATGGAACAGCCATTAAAGCTTTGATAGCACGTCCGGCATGGAAAAAGTCCAAAATATCTTTCAGAATTTCGTAGATGCCGGAAGCTACAGACTCGTCTTTAAGAAAATGAGACAAGGAATGGGGAAATAGAGTTCTGGCGATACAGCAAATTATTGATATGATACATGCGGTCCTTATCCTCTTTGTTTACGGGTTCCGTTACCCGTTGCAGGATTCCTTTCAGATGCCCATCGGGTGCAAGCTCTCTCCCCATGCGGGATGTACCCAGACAACTCCGGGCCGTATGGATAGGAAAGGTCTGTTCGTATACCTCCACTTCGGCATGGAAAGGAACTCTCTGGTAATGCGTCCCCGATAATCCTCACAATCATCCGGCCGAGAATGTATAACGTATGTACCACCAGAAAAGTCTTGAAACAAACGTTCGTCTTTGCAGCGGATTAAGAAACGCATAAAAGAGATGAGTACAAAATTAGATTTAGGAAAGATTTTCTTCCTTATTTTATTCCTTACGCTTTCTGTCATGACAGTCATGGCAGGTACTATCAAAGGCTCCATTACCGACAAACAGACCCGGGAACCGCTGACCGGAGCTACCGTACAGATAGTAGGAACCACACAAGGCGCCATTGCCGATATGGACGGAAACTACTCCCTGAATGTAACAAACGGCATTTACACATTATCCATTAAATATGTAGGCTACAAAGACATCGTTGTAAACAATGTAAAGTCAGGCAAAGCCGATGTCATACTGAACTTCGAACTGGAAAGCGACGCACAGGCTTTGGGTGAAGTATCCGTAGTGGCCCGGAAAAACCTTGAGGGCGAACGTGCCCTGCAAATGGAACGCCGGAAAGCGACGCTCGCCATCGAAAACATCGGCTCAAAAGAGATGAGCATCAAAGGTATAAGCAATGTGGAAGAAGGGGTAAAAAAGATTACCGGTATCTCCATTGCCGATGCCGGCCAACTCATTGTACGGGGATTGGGCGACCGATACAGCACGACTACCCTGAACGGCCTCCCCATCGCCTCTCCCAATCCCGACAACAAGCTGATTCCGCTGGATCTATTTCCATCGAGCACCATACAGAACATCACCGTGAGCAAGGTATATAACGCGGAAGCCTTTGCCGATTATTCAGGTGCACATATAGACATCAGTACCAAAGAGAACATCGCCGAAGATTTCTTCAGCATCAGTTTCAACACCGGCGGGAAGTTCAATACCTTGGGCAAAGACCGCTATCAGATGAACCGCAACGGCTCATTGTTCAAGACTTCCGGTGTGGACCAGGCGGCACTCGATATGTCTCTGTCGGATTTTGACAACTATGTAAAGACCAGAAATATATTCGACACCTCGTTTGCCGTAAAGAAGAAATCAACCCTGCCAGACTTTAGCAGCAACCTCGGTTTCGGCAAGAACATCAGCATCGACAGCCAAACGCTCAGCATACTGGCATCTGTAAGCGCCGGCAACGGCTATCAGAATATGGACAACGCTTTCTATAAAACCCTGGAAGCAACCGGCAATGTACAGGACAACTTCTCATACGACAGCTATGCCCAAGAACTGAAACTCGCTGCATTAGGATACATAGGCTACACGCTGCGCCGGCACGACCGCATAGGCTATACCTTTTTCTATACGCGTAATGCCACAGACACTTACCAACGCCGCGAGGGAACAGATGCCGAAGACCACGAGCTGACCGGAAGCAATAACATCACACATATCTACACTTTGCAAAACCATCAACTGAACGGCCTTCACAACTTCGGCGAACAAGACCGTTGGGAACTGACCTGGGGCGGCTCGTACAGCAAGACAGGAAGCGAAGAACCGGACAGACGCCAAGTGATGTACATAAAGAATGATGACGGCACACTCGGCCTGTTCAAACTGAACCGCCAGGAAACCATGCGCTATTTCGGCAGCCTGGATGAAAAAGAGTGGAACGGCAACCTCGCCCTGCGCTGGAAGTGGAACGAAAACAATTTTCTGAAACTGGGCTTCAATTATAAGAATAAAAGCCGCGACTACAAAGCAACCCGTTTCTACTACAACCTGAACAAAATTAATCCCACCGTTACCGACATCTACGATACAGACGGCTTCCTGAACCAAGAGAACATAGCAAACGGAAACGTAACGGTACAACGCGTGATGCAACCCAAAGACAGCTACCGCGCAGGAAATGAAATTTACTCCGGATACCTGCTGACCGACTTCTATCCCGTACCGTCATTACTTGTAAACCTCGGCGTACGCTACGAAATAAGCAAACAGTGGGTGGACTATGCCACTGACGGCGGCGACTGGTATGCCGAACGGCGCAATCTGGATAAAAACGATTTCTTCCCCACCCTAAATCTGAAGTACACAGTAAACGACGCCAACAGCATCCGTTTCTCCGCATCCCGTACCATTACCCGCCCATCATTCATCGAAATGGCTCCCTTCCTCTATCAGGAATCCTACGGTTCGGCACAAATCCGCGGTAATGACGAGTTGCAGAACGGCTACAACTACAACTTCGACTTGCGTTACGAACGCTTCGGCAAAAACGGAGACATGATTTCGCTGACCGGTTACTTCAAATACCTCGACAGCCCGATAGAACGTATCCAGGCATTGCAAGGCGGAGCTACCCTGCACAGCTTCCGGAATGCGGACAACGGAATGGCTGCCGGCGTAGAAGTGGAATGCCGCAAACAATTGATAAAAGACTTGCGTTTGGGCGCTAACCTCAGCTATATGTATACCAACGTAAAACTGCCCGAAGGCGGCGCTTACACCAACAAGGAACGTCCTTTGCAAGGCGCCTCTCCCATTCTGGCCAATGCAGACCTCACCTACTCTCCCCGTTCGGTGAAGAACGGCAACTGAATCTCGCCTTACTCTACAATCTGCAAGGCAGCCGCATCCATGCGGTGGGCGTATCCAATCTGGGAGACATCAAGCAACAGACTCTGCACACACTGAACTTCAGTGCCGGATACGACCTCAACAAGCATTTCAGCCTGAAACTGCAAGTAAACGACCTGCTGAACCGTAACGTCATCTTTAAGCAGGAAGTACCTTCCACCGGCACGGAAGTGGAAGTGGAGCGCTATAAAAAAGGCACCGACTTTGAAATTGGCTTCAGCTACAAATTATAAATCCTTTTAAATAGATTATCAAACAGACGAACAGTCAACTTAAAACAATTGAATTATGAAAACAATGAAATCGAAATTCTATTCGCTGGCTCTCGCAGCCGGAATGCTGACCCTCACCGCTTGCAGCGATGACAACACCAACGACAGCAACAATGACAAAGGCAACGGGATAGAAAACGGCAGTACCCTGAAAGGTACAGTAACCGAAGACGTGACCCTGAAAGCCGGCAACACCTATAAGCTGAGCGGTGAATACATTGTAGAGGCAGGCGCCACATTGAACATCGAAGAAGGAGTAAAGATTATATCTATCTATGACAATATCGTAGACTATATTCTGGTGAAGCAAGGTGCCAAAATCAATGCCGTAGGCACGCCCGACAAACCTATCGTCATGACCAGCGAAAAAGAGGAACCCGGAGCATGGGGCGGCATTCATATCTGCGGAAAAGCGCATACCAATGCCGAAGGCGGTAAAGGAAGTTCAGAGATAGGCGGCGCCGTATATGGCGGCAATGACGATGCCGACAATTCCGGAACATTGCAGTACATCCGTCTGGAATACACCGGATTTGCCTTCGACGAAGAGCATGAAGCCAACGGAATCTCCTTTTACGGTGTAGGAAGCGGTACGATTGTAGACCACTGCGAGGCTTACAAAGGTTCGGACGACGGCTTCGAGTTCTTCGGCGGTTCGGTAAACGTAAGCAATATGGTAGTGGTAAGTTGCAGCGACGACTCTTTCGACTGGACCGAAGGCTGGAACGGAAAAGGCACTGACCTCGTTGCCTATCAGGAAGCCAAAGCCACATTAGGATACGACTGCGACTGCCTCATCGAAGCGGACAATAATGAAAACGACAATGCAGCCACTCCCGTATCGCATCCCGTACTCAAAAACCTCATCCTCGCAGGTAACGGCGAAAGCAAACAAGGCATCCGTCTGCGTCGCGGCACTCAAGCCGATATAGACAATGCCAAAGTATGCGGCAAGGGGCAACCGCTGGTAGTGGAGAGCGCATTAACGAATGCCTCGCTGAAAAACGGTACTTCCAGACTCACCAATATGACCGTCACTGCCGCATTGGAATCCGACGGAGATTACACCAACGACGACTTCACCGCCGTAACAAGCAACAAAGTAGATGCTACGCTGTCCTACACTTCCTTCGATGCCATTAAAGCCGCATGCGACTGGATGAAAGGAAACTGGATAAAATAACCCGCACGCATTCCAAATTCTCTTTATAAAGTTTATCAGGGCAACAGCCTGCAACGGTTCAAACTTTTGCAGGCTGTATGTTTTTTCTGCCCGCACAACCGAATTCCCATGAAGCATCCGCACCCAATTATCCTCCAGGAGTTAAGACAGCACCCTTTGGAAATCCCTTCCTGACGGTGATTGGAATACCTGCAAATCGAATTCGGGAATGATGGCCAACACATGGTCAAATACATCCGCCTGCACTCCCTCGTATGGAACCCAGTCCTTGATGGCACAGAAAAAATAAAGTTCCATAGGAATACCGCGGTCGGTCGGTTGCAACTGCCGCACCATGCAGGTCAGTTCCTTGTTTACATCGGGAAGACTTTTCAGATAAGCGGTCAGATAGGCCCGGAACACACCCAGATTGGTTTGACGACGCCCATTGACAAGGACGGAATTGTCGATATGATGTTTCTTATTATACTCCTCTATCACCGCTTCCGTCTGCTCTACGTAATCTTTCAGCAAACGAATCTTACGGTATTTGTCCAGCATCTCCGGAGTACAGAACCGGACGCTGTTCATATCAATGTTTATGGAGCGCTTGACACGCCGTCCCCCACTCTCGCGCATGCCGCGCCAGTTCTGGAATGAGTCGCTGACAAGCAGATACGGCGGAATCGTGGTAATGGTATTATCCCAGTTACGTACCTTCACGGTGTTCAGCGTAACTTCTATCACCGTACCGTCTGCACCGTATTTGGGCATCGCAATCCAATCGCCCACCTTCAGCATATCATTGGCGGAGAGCTGCACCCCCGAAACAAATCCCATAATCGAATCCTTGAACACCAGCATCAGGATAGCGGCAGAAGCACCCAACCCCGCCAATAGCGACAACGGAGATTTGTCAATCAGAATACTTACCACCACGATAGCCCCTACAAACCAAAGTATCACCTGGACAGTCTGCAACATACCCTTCAAAGGACGGTCGCGAAGCTGCTCCTTCTCGCTGTATACGGCATAAACGGCTTTCAGGAACGAGTTGATAAAACTTAGGAATGTGATTAGAATATAAATCAGGCAGACACGCTGGATAAAGCCCAACGTGGAGGAACTTGTCTCGGCAAAGGCTACCGGAATAAAAACATAGATGATAACGGGAGCCACCATACGGCTGAGGTGAATCAGTACCTTACGGTCAAAAACAATATCATCCCATGTAGCTTTTGTTTTCCTTATCAAGTGCGCCACTACTTTCAACAGGATATTCCGACAAATAACATCAGCCAGAAACGCAACGATAAGCACAAGCGCAAAAGCTATAAACTGATCGAGCATATCGGCCAAAGAAGGGGCTGTTCCCCAAGAAATCAATAATTCGTCGATATTCTTTAGTATATCCATGATAGTTAGGTATAAAATATGAGGTATAAAGTATAAATAGTGCGTCAGAGCTTTTCCCGTTCGAGGAACTCGCGGATGTCTTCTTTTAACCACTGATAGAGATAAAGGTTCTTGTAACCGCTGTTTTTCTTCAACATGACGGATACATTGACCTGACTGTTTTCGTAACCCGTCAGTTCATTGCGGAACTGTTCGCTATGCTCTGCCAAGCGTTTAATTTCCTGCTCGCGTTCACGGCGCAGTACGGTGCAAACGGGTATCAGCAACTTCAGGACCACACAATCCATGATATGATGCCCCTGCATATAGAGATAGGTATTGTCGGGAACCAATCCTAATTTCCGCAGTTCCTCACCCAACCGGTCAACATCCTCTATATACTGCGGGAAACGGGTTTCCATTTCGGAAAGTTTGGCAGATACCGTACGCTGCATGGCATCCAAGACACTGTAAGGATGCCGCAGGTTTATTTCCTGCAAACGGACATAGGAATTGAAATCGTACATAGGAAATGTATGCGTATCGTGCCGGCGGTAAAACCATACGTTCCATAAGAACAGCGGATAGGCTATCTGCGAATAGCGTTTCAGGAAAGCGGGGAAATCAAGGATGTGACGGTCGTTCAGTGTTGCCTGTACACAAACCTCATGAAGGCTTTCGGCAAAACAATGGAAATTCTCAATGGCATACCCGTAGGTCTGGAAAATATAAGGATTACGGTTTATCTTCCGCGACACATTGGTGGCTCCCTGCAACAGAAAGTCATAGTCACTGTCCACACAAGCTATCAGGCTACGTCCGAGTTCCGTGGTATTGAGCGTATTCATCAACACCATTTTCTTGCCCTTTGCCAGCGAAGTGGCGGAAGGAAGCATCACCTGGAAATAACGCTCCTCATTCTCGAACTCAGCCAGAAGGGTACGCCAGAAAGCGATGTCGTCATAGCTTTCCACATACGCCACAATACGCCTGCGCCCTTTCTTTGACGAGAATTTGTGTGCGGCGTCCAAATAGGCTGAAGTAAGATTATGTCGGAGAGATGTTGCCAAAATAAATATTGATTTAATAATGAATATTCAGTGATGTGCGATTGATACTCACCTGCCGCCAATCACCGTTGAAATATCTTCCACTTCGGTCACCGCATCCAGCCAACCTTCCATAATCACGGCAGGCGAATGGGTGGTGAGAATGAGCTGCACATTCGGATTGAGTCCACGTATCATGCCAATAAGTTTTTGCTGCCACTCGATGTGCAACGATGCTTCCGGCTCGTCCATGAAAAGCACACAATGCTCCTCATTACGCACCAGCACGGTCAGCAGGATTACCAGCATCTGTTTCTCGCCGGACGAGAGTTTATAGGGCAGAAGCCGCTCGCCGTCCTGATAAAAGACAATGTCATTGCTCTTACGGTCGATTTTCTTACGGGTATAGCTGAACAGTTCGTCAATCATATCCTGAAATTTCCGTTTAGGCACAGACAAGGCGGGAGCCAGACTCCGTTGCTGTTCGTCACCGCTCAACAGCTCAATCATTTTGTTACCGATATTCACCTGATAATCAAGATAACGGCGCTGGAGCAGATAGAGTTGCCAATCCAATTCGGACTTTACATTCGGGTCTGCCATGCGGGCGGTGAAATCTCCCATAATAAGAGGACGGTCATAGCTGCGAATTACATCATAAGGAATAAAAGTCGCTTCCGGATTGTCGAAGAAAACATGTACACCGTTTTTCTCATCGCTCTTTACCTCTCCCGTAGTTTGCTCAAGGTAGCCCACCGAACGGTTTAAAATCGTAGTCTTCCCTACTCCGTTGATGCCGGAAAGTATATTGACATCGGGACGCAACTCCCAAGCTATATCGTATCGGTGCCACAATCCGTGTATTTCGATACGTCTGATGTAATTGGCCTGTACTTCCATGGTTTCTATATATTCGTGTAGCAAATATAAAGAAAGAGATTGAGAAAATAGTTACCTTTGCAGCGTTTTTCACCACAAATAATACACATTTTACAATATGAACAAGAACATACAAGGTCATCTGTTCGCTCTGACCGCCAATATCCTATGGGGATTAATGGCACCTGTCGGCAAATCCGCTTTGCCGCACTCTTCGCACTGGTATTCAATCAGGGAGTCTATATCTTCGGACTGTCCATGACTTCCCCCATCGATGCCTCTATCGTAACCACCACTCTTCCTATCGTAACCATGATTGTAGCTGCCATTTATCTGAAAGAGCCCGTTACGAATAAAAAAGTATTGGGCATTTTTGTAGGCGCCATGGGCGCATTGATACTGATTATGAGCAGCAGCAATGCAGGAAGCGGCAATGGCAGCATCATGGGTGACTTGCTATGCCTCATCGCCCAAATCAGTTTCTCTATTTACCTGACCGTATTCAAAGGATTATCCCAGAAATACTCTCCTATAACCCTGAACAAATGGATGTTTGTATATGCCTCCATGTGTTATATCCCTTTCTCTTACCATGATGTAGCCGCCATACAATGGGCTGAAACCTCTACTGCGGCACTGTTACAAGTAGGCTATGTGGTGGTAGGCGGCAGCTTCCTGGCTTATATATGTATCATGACGGCACAAAGGCTGTTGCGCCCCACAGTAGTAAGCATGTACAACTATATGCAACCTATCGTGGCTTCAATCGTTACAGTCATAGTCGGCATGGCTACATTCAATATGGAAAAAGGTATTGCCATCGCACTGGTATTTCTCGGTGTATATATCGTTACGCAAAGCAAATCACGCAAAGACTTTGAGAAGGAAGGAAAAGAGGTGTAGGAAACGAGAGACTGTCAAAATGCAGTTGGTGATTTCTATTATTTGGTGGAAGAGTTTTCTTTCAAGTATGAAGACAAAATCCATAAGTTGGCTACCATCAAGGGCCCGGAAAATTTGTGGATTTTTGAAATAAAAAGTATGGGGATAACAAGGGATGAAAGAAACTTCCCACAAAAGTGATATCCCTGATTTTAGAACGATAATGTTAAGTATTAAATGGGATTGGTGCGTTAAACCCAGACTTCGATGCAAATCTTACGTCAAAGTTCTCTTGTTCACATACTATCATGGAGAATATAAGGACTATGCGAAGATCTGTTAGAACTCTCGGAAAGATGCAAGAAGAAATCGAGAGGGATTTTAATGAGAGCATCCAACAGCAATTTGAGTGATTCCGATAACATTACGGATAAAGAGGAATTGCTTGTTGATTATACGGAAAAAACTGTTATTGTAAAGTATCCGTGGAAGAATAAATTCAGGGAAATGGTCTTTCGGATACAGAGATGAAAATACAACTGAAACAACAGTGTTTCAAAGCAAGGCCGGGTTTAATCTATGAAACTGTTTCAAGTATGAATGATGAAAGATCAAAAAGGAAAAAACGTATTGTGTGATTTGGTTATTAAATATCTGACGTATTATCAGATATCCAGGTTGTTTGCAGGCCTGATATTGAATTACATTCAAATGATGACAAATTAAAGAAAAAATTGCCAGTGGTTGTTTGGAAGAAGATATACCACAGGAGATAAGTTCAATCAAGGATATATCTTCACAACAGATGTACAGATTTGAAGAAAGAAACTGTAAAAGCATATATAAAGTTATGAAACCTGTCACTGCCCATCAGTGTGAGATGTGTTATGAGGCATTGAAATGTCAAGTCAGGAGAAGAAAATATGCTGGTCCAGACGATAAGGTGATATAACGAAAGCAACAGATTATTGCAGGCAATCGTAAATGCAGCAAACAGCGCGCTCTTCTTGGAGGAGGGCGCGGAGTAGATGGTGCAATTCACAGAGCCACAGGACCAGGCTTCTGGTGGAGTGCAGGACACTCACGGATGTGATGGGAGGCTAAAATCACTTCACGAGCATAATCTGCCATGGCGATGATGTCGGACCGATATGGAATGGTGGAGAGAAATAGAAGAGGAACTTCTTGCCTTAACTGCTATTTAATTCTATGAAGTTGGCAATGGATAATGGAATAAGGTCTGCATTTCCGCTTATATCACTTGAGGAGCATATGGTTTTCCGGTTGAGTTGGCAGCAAAGATTGCAGTACATACAGTAAACAGGGGTTTCTTGCAAGATAATCGGGGTTAAACTTCGATTTGTTGGAATGAGTGCTGTTTGATACTCAGACTGAATCGGTGTGTGGCTTTCGGCGAGGGTTGATAAGAGTGCCACGACAAATAATTAGTTGAAATTTACATAGCAGACTTTCATCGACAGGATATTTGAGACGCATACACCATTAAAAATAGGAGCTGTAGGGATGCGTAGAGACGATAAAGATGATTCTTGCGGAAGAGGCGTAAGTTCTTTTGAACGAGTCCTTTCCTGGCAAAAAAATATTTAAGTATATTAGAAGCAGGATTACAGTATCACAGTGTTAACCACGATAAAAGATTAATGTATCAACTTACTGATTCGACAATTTATCCATGACAATATACAATAAGCTTATCTTCTTGAGGAGAGCTTTACATGATGCGAGAATGTAAGAGAGAAGGCGCCGGAGCTCTCAATACAGGAAGTAAATGAGGGAATAATTTCATGGTGGAAAATGGCAAGTGAGCAGGGGCTTCAAATTTGATCCTGCTGGGTTGAGTAATAAAGATTTGCATTGAAAAGAAAATACACGAGATATAGAAGGCGGCTAGAAATGGATATGAGTTTATGTCGTGCTCCCAAATTAGGGAGAGGCTCAAGGGAATAATTCAGATCTTTTTCAAATTATTGATTTTTTTTCTAGCTTCGTCTAAATACGATTTAGACATTGGGAGATGGATAAAGGGATTCACAGCTTTTTGTACAATGGCAGAATAATGCATCAGTATGAGCTGATTTAACAGCATATTCACACACACTTCAGTTGGAAGTAGTCCACACAAGGGTTCGTAAATCCTTTCATTAATGGAGTTACATTTGAGGATACTGGAAGAGACCAGTTTATCGATTTGGACTTAAGCATGAGGTACAACTTGAGAATGTAGTCAGATTGATCTTGGAATCATCCATGATTTGTGGAAAGGAACTGACATATACCTAATTTGAAATGTTTGAGAACATTACTGACATGGTGAAAATATAAATAAGCCAAGCAGGCTAACACAACATGGATATCAGTGCTTTAAAGGGGTGGCTTTTGAAGGGTGAAATATCTGTCTGTTATTATGCCTGTGGAGCAACCCATCTCATAAATATATTCCAAAACCAATGCGTTCAGAGCCTTTTAGTTGCTAAATATTAAAATAGCTTAGGTTCAAACTATGAAACGAGGCGTCATGAAGATGCAGGCTTTTTTGACTGCGAAAAAAATTGGGATACTGTGAAACCTTATCTTCAATTCACAGGTTAAATCAGAAACTTTCATATATTTGGAAGAAGGAAGCAGGATTGGAGAGAGGCGATTGATTCAGCAAAATCTTTTTTAAGGTACTGGTTGGAAAACGGGTAAATAAATGAGGATTTTAATGTATTTATTGAACCGGGGAGGCAGTGGATGGGTATTTGGATAATCTGATCGAGTTAAACCCTGTTTCGGTCATCATACTAAATTTTAAATTTTCAAAACTTTCAGAGCGAGAAAAACAGCCTTTTTTTTGGAAGAGATGCTGCAGGGTTTGAGAGAGATCGTAACCAGGATTCGGATGAATAGCCGTTGTCTTACAAATAATAGCTGCTTTGGGAGAGGGTAAATGCCGGATTTTTGCTAGTGATTATTGAAGATGGCATGGATGCAAGCTAGTTTACATCAAAACTTCAGGGAGATGTGGCCACCAGATTGGCGAAAAGGTTAGCTGGAATCTTATTTTATGTCTACCAAGTTTACGTGTTAATCTAAGCCAAAGTCTGAGATGTCTACAGATTTTGTAGAACATAAAAATTTTTGGATTGACATATTTTTTTCACATGACAGGTAATATAATATTAAAGACAGACAACTTGAGTGTCTGCCAAGCGGTAAAGTAAGGTGTTGTGCCAGAGAGCAGTGCCTTATGAGCTTTATAAGGGTTTAACATTTACCACAATCTGGCTAGAGGTTAATCCTCGAAAAGA